>Ga0222633_1000183_pt1 | contig 69912 bp, 81 predicted proteins | sample AntAcemetageno48_FD_179816 | JGI IMG/M metagenome (GOLD analysis project Ga0222633, IMG submission 179816) | Saline water microbial communities from Ace Lake, Antarctica - #48 | ecosystem: Environmental > Aquatic > Non-marine Saline and Alkaline > Saline | place: Antarctica: Ace Lake | collected...
GCGTAGATTTACTACAGGAGTCGGGGTGAAAACGTGGACCACGATTGACGGGATTGAACGAGACGATCGAGACGAACGAGTAGCACTAAATGTGGCCGTAAACGAGTACTACGAATGATACGTATATCTTGACAAGCCCACACGTATGCACTGCCTACTACGAATGACAAGAAGAACAAGCCCACACTTCCGCAACGCAACCTTACCCCACGCTTCCGCGCCGCAACCGGAACCAACCGGGTACTAAACCTCACCGCCGGCTCGTCTCCACCAGTGTCGCGATCGCGTCCGCGAGCAAATACGCGGAATCGTACCCCGTTGAAGTGATTGGCATGAGGTGCACGCCGTGAAATTTTTGTCCCTGCGAACACAGAACTTCGGCAACCGCGAGCTCCGCCCGCTCAACGCCCCACGCTTTCAGCGTATCAGCGTCCAACGTATTTTCCGCCAGCGCGTACTCAGCGAGCACTTGTTTGATCCGCTTGGAAGGGGTGTTTGAATTATTGTCACTTCCTTCAAAGCGCACCTCCCAGTCCTGGCCGAACACAAGGCGCATCCAAGTCACCGCGCTCGCACTGGACGACGCTAATCCGACGCCGCCGACGATTTCGATTTCGCCATTTTGATTTTTTTGATTTTTGTTACCGTCATCAGAACTCCTCCCATCCGAAAACACCCCGGGAAGCGCGTGTCCTATTTCGTCCCTCCACTCCCGCGCCAAAGTTGGCACCACGTCGGGTTGCGTTATGACCATCTCCGCGCCTGCGGTTATTTTTGCCTCCAGCAACGATGCCCCTACGCCTTTCCCGAGCGCGCGCTCTAAACACGGGTTCGCCACGCACGCCAGTTTTATTTCTGGGTCGATGTCGCCTGATTGTTTCATCAATCGCGCGGCGTTTAGAAGCGCCAGGGAATCGATCCTAGGCTTGGACATTTCGCCGTTGGTTTGCGTACCTCGGTCACCACTGACGAACAGAAGCGTGCTCGCGCCCGCATCGGAAGCCGCGCGCATCAGCTCCGTTGCGTCGTTGACGTCCACACAATGCGCCGCGCTTATTGTTTGCACGTGATACTCGGGCAACGAAAGACCCTCCATGGGGCCCAAACGCGAAACCCTTGGCAGCCAGGACCGGGAGTTCGGTGCTGGTTCGTTTGGGTGACATGAGCTTTGGTTGCTTGGTGCAAGGACTCGGGAAGTCACTCCGTGTGTACTCCGTGACACGCCCGCGTGGTTGGACGAACGTGCTCGTGTGGTGCTTGGGTCGTTCTCTTTCTCATGGGAAGTCGTGATTTCCCAGTGAGGTAAGTGCGTGTGTACCACTCCGTTGAACACGGGGTGACTGAAAACAGGCCTTTGTGTTTCCCAAGCCAAGTATGGGTTGCGCTCCAGGAACACACGCGCGGTTCGTTGCGTTACCGGACGCAACGACCCTAGGGCACCACCGAGCGCGCCCGCCATTGTAAAGCATCTGAAAAACAGGCAAGCCTGTTTTGCAAATAAAATTGGAAAAGAACAAAAACGCCCGTCTCGCCATTCCATGGGGCGGTGGCCGTGACCATGACGTACGGGGTCGCCCTGTGCGTGCTCGTGCTGGTGACACTTGTTCACCCCACCACCGCGCAGTGGTCCAGGATGCCCGCCGAGTGCCGTGGTAGGTGCTGGGAGACGGACAACGAGCACCCGCTCGCGCGGTGCGCGCCCGGGGTTCTGGACGATGTGGTCACGAAAGCGCAGGCGGACGTGCTCGTCGCGTCCGCGGAGACGTACGCGCGACGGTACGGCTGGACCACTACGCGCCACGTGCAGTATCCCACCACGGACTTACCAACCAAGGTGTTAACACAAGAGGCCCAGGGCATCATGGAAAGCGTTTGGCGCAAAGTGCAGGCTGACGTTCGCACCAGGTGCCGCGTCGGGGTGGGTGACAAATTAACAATAAACGACGCGTTTCTGGTGAAATACGCACCGAACGGCCAAAGCGGTTTGCGCCGGCACCGGGACGGGTCATTCGCGAGCTTTAACTTGGCGCTTTCAACGCCTGATAAAGACTTCGAAGGGGGGGGTACGCTGGTGTGGGACGACAATGAGATCGCGAAAAACGCGACGTACTACTGGAACGCGGCGGCGGCGCGAGCGGGTGAACGAAAAAAAGAAAAGAAAAAAAATGTATTAATGCCTAATAACTACGAACCGAGGGTCGACGAGTTACTTCAGGAGCACGCGGTGCTGTACCGGATACAAAATACGCAAATGCTTGTTTCAGGCGGTTACCACGCGCACGAAGGCGTCGCCGTGACAAAAGGTACGCGATACATCGTCGCGGGTTTCGTGGGGATGAACGCGAATTGCTGTTCGTTAAAATACGCGGGGTGGCGCGGTGTTACCGGAGTCCTGCGGGTGTTCTTGTTGGGTGCTGATTTAACTCAAAGAGACAAGCTGCCGCTGCACGACTGGCAGCTGTATGACGAGTTCGTGGGGTGGGTTTGGGGATGGGTATTTAAAGCGCCGATTGTTTTGGGACTTGTCGCCTTTGCGTGGAGAAGTAAAAAAACAGGACTATTTTGGAAAATTTTCGCGCGGTGGCGGCGCGCTAAGCGGAAACGAAGCTTGTTGCCGTCGAAATCGAACGACTAACGACTAACGGGTAACTAACTAGCTGGTAACTGGGGTATTAAAATAGTGTTTAAGGGTGTGTTCGGGTTGCGGACGTGTTGTGTGGTGTGGTTGTGTGGTTGTGTATTTCAACGCGTGCCGAAATAACTTTGCCTTGAAATAAAAAGTCTCCCCTCGCGAAGACGTCATCACGACTCGGGCGCCGTGGTGTTCACGGCATTCGCTTCCGCGCCAATCTCTCCGTTATTGCCACTAATAGGGCACGGAATCCCAACCATCGCGCACCCGACGTAGATTGACATCTTCACGCGGTCCAACACGGAGGAAAGGTCGTCCGTGGCGGGCCGAACGACAAGGTCAAACTGCCCCGGCGTTCCCGCTTTATGTTCGTGGAAGTAGTAATCGATGACGTACCTGACTTGCTTGCCGTTGCGGTCGACGTACCAGTCGTGTCTGTCGAACGGCTTCTCGCCTGTTAGTAAACGCCTCGCGAGCGCGAGCGGAGACAAGTCATCCGGCCTTCCAAGAAACCGCAGCAGCATCGGGTTCTTGCACTGGAGTTTTAAAGAAAAGTGTCAGTCATGTATGTACGAGTATGCGCAAACGTGGAGGCGGGATTTGGGAAACACAACACGTACCTCATCATTATGAAGCCTTTCCCACGTCACCACCCTGCGCCAGGTGTCTTCATTCATGGAGTTGTGCACTGAGACCACGGACGCCATGTCCTCTTCCGTGCAATCCTCTGCTTTGCCTTTTCTCACCAAACTGTTGTAGAACATCTGCGGCGACGGGTACGTCCACGTCTCCTTGGTGCCCGATTTCGGGATCGTCGAAGGCTGCCTCGTCGTGGGAATCTTCTTTCGCTGCCCGGGAGCCATGTCCTGCCGGGCAGTGGCAGGCATGTTGTTCCGCGAATCGATTTTGGTGTTGTACACGTTGAAAATGCCGTGCTTACCGCGGTACTCCTCTGGGACGGGGCAATCGCTTTGGCTCGCGGCTGTGTTCCCGGAAGCATCAGACATCTCCCTCATTCCGGAACACGGCGCCGGGGCGGATCCCGGCGTGCCCGGCGATGGCACAACATCACGACCATCACCCGCCAAAGACCGGGACTGCGAGGCGCCCATTTCGTGCCGGGTAAACGGCAACGGACAAGCGCGGACAAACGCGGCACCGCGGTTCCCAAGCGTGGGGGTCCACGCGGTACCGTTCGGCGGGCGTGACGAGGTGTGCGACGAGGGCGTGATGAAATCGCGCCGACAGGCCGAGCGAGCCTCGTGGCGCGTTCTCGGGAATCTCGTTTTCGTCTCCGCGACAACTGGCAAAATGGATGTCGCCAACAACGACAATGGGTACGGCACTTCGCGTCGCGCCAGGCGCCTTGTGGACACGCCACGGACGACCCCCCCCAGCGATGGGGTGCGTCTTCTCCTCCACATCCGCGGCGGAGACCAACAACAAACCCACCACCTCCTCCGTTGGCGGCGTGCACTTCCCGAACTGGACGTTCCCGAAATCGTTCAAGTTGGAACCCGCGCCAACTACGACCGAATTGCGCAAGAAAAGGGAAGAGTTCTGGGACACGTCCCCGTCGTACGGGGGAAGCCGTGAGATTTGGGAGGTGTTACGCGCCGCGGTTACGTGTGGCAACATCGACACCGCTAGGGTGTTCGTGGAAAGCGCGGGAATCATCGTCGCGACGCCGCACTTGACCTGCGTGTTCGACGAACGAGGAGGGAAATACGACATTCCTCTTTGGGTGTTGACCACGCCGAGTAATTTGGTACCGGAGCCGGTGGATGACGAGCCAATTTGAGCTGCAGCTTAGGCGCAATACTCGCACATGATCAACAATAGACACGGACACGGATAGACACAAGTAGGGCATAGAGGATGGACGATTGCATCTATAAAACGAATCAATCAGAAAAAAGAGAAAAACATTTTTTCTTAAAATCTCACAAATCTCCACCCGCACTGGCTCCCTATATCTTAGATATGCTGCGCCTTGTACACCAAGATGTACCCCATGTGGTGATCACCCCCGCCTTTCAGGTTGAGAATTTCCGTGGCCGTTTTCGGAGTAGGCGTGTGGTCGTCGAACTCGGTCCACGAGTCGTCGGCTGCCGCGTTTTTGACCCAGGATTCGTCTGCGATGAATTAAAAAAAGTGTCAGTCTTTCGTGACGTGTATTAGTAATTACTCTGGACAATCGGCAGAGGTAATAGTCCCTTCGCAGGACGAGTATGAGCAAACAGGGAGGCCGGGATTTGGGAAAGCCTGACATACGTACAGTGCCCTGAGTCGCTGCTTCGGCCTTTGTGCGTCAACACCGCGACCAACGAGTACACCCCGGTCGGTCGCGTGCCGTCGCACTTTTCCGAGCTGGCCTTAGCCCGTGCTGCTTCAGCGGCTTCAGCCGCCGCTGCTGTCGCAGCGGCTTCAATTGCCTCGGCCGTTTCAGGAACCGCCGCCGCATCAGCGTCCACCATCTCCGCGTCCGCCGTGGAGGACGAACCCTCCCCGACTCTCCGCTTCTTCTCGGCCGTCGCCTCCTCACCCGACCCAGCCTTCATCGCGTCCAACAGCTTATCCGCCTCTTCCTTCGTCCCAGCGGCGCCCTTACCGTTGCCCTCCAACTTCCCCTGCGCCAGCTTAAGCTTCGCTGACGCCTCGATCTCCTCGGCTTCTAGCTTGTCTTTACGCGCCGGGTCCAATTCCTGTGATTGGGAAAGAAAAGTGTCAGTCTTTCGGGCCATGTTACGTGAGTAGTTACGGGCGGACAATCGGCAAACAGTGTGTCAGGATTTGGGAAATACAAAAGGCCGCACCTTTTTCAGCGACTCCGCGCAGTGTTCGTACAAATCCAGGCGTTCCGGAAACGCGACGCTCCGCAGAATCTTCGCCTTGTTCCCGGCAGACCCCTCCGCGTCCAAGTTGCTGGCTAGTTTGTAGAACATCCTGACTAAATGCGCGTTCAAAACGGGAGGCAAACCCGCAAGCTTGGACTCCCCAGTGAACAAAGTGTTAGCGCTCGTGATTTCCGACCGCAACTCTCGCTCCTCGGTTAACCCAACCTTGAACCCGTCGCTCAGGTGGTTCACCTGGAGCGTGATGTTACACTTTAGGGAAAGTTGCGTCAGGGTTTCCTCCCTGGTTTCGCCGGTTTCTTCGGACTTCAAGCTCATTGCGAGCTTCAGCGCGAATAACCGCTGAATCGCGGGGACTGTCCGCGCCAAAGTAGTCACGATCTGCCCCCAGCACTCCTCCGCGTCCTGCTGCGCGTACACGCCGCCTTGGCTCATCTGTTTTCGTACAAAGAAAAAGGTCAGTGTACTGTGTTGGGCGATGTATGGACAAAAAGTCACCAGCGTTAGAGACGAAACAGTTGGCCTTTTGGGTTGGGCGCAATCCGCGAAACAGCTAGGCCGTGGGATCGGGAAACGGTGTGGTAGTGGTGCCCATCGCTCTTAGTGTCGAAAAGACTCGCGTCGCCGCGTGCGGTACGGTACAGGGAACCAGTCGCGGAATTTGGAAATACGACGAACCTGCGCGAACTGCGGAAACAGCTGTCGCAGCAGCGCCAGGAACCGAAACGGCGTCACCGCCGCGGTGGCGGTCTTGATTTCGTTGAACAGGTCTCTGGTGGCCAAAGCCAGGGCGCGGCCGCCCGTGTTTCCGTCGTCGCCGGGTGATTCGTCCATCTCGGCGAGCGCGGTTCTTACGACGACGAAAAGAAAGTGTCAGTCCCGTGTATCAGTCCCGTGTGTCAGTCGTGTATTGGACGAGGTGTGGACAACAGGGAGGGGTAATCGGTATGTGTGTTGCACGATGGCCTGGTCAACACTCACCGGCCATCGGTCTGAACAGGCACCGGCGCGTTGCCGGTAAAACGGCGCGCCGCCTGATTTGGGAAAGCCCAAACACGCACGTACCTTAGCTCGGGAATTGCGTACAAGCACTGCAAACACGAGTTCATGTAGCACGTGTTACCTAAATTCGTCAACCCGGGTGAGAAGTTACGCATGGAAGCCGCGTGTTGTTCGTCCTCGGGGAGGTCCTCCACGAACGTGATTTCGGTGGTAGGCGCGGTGATCACAGGAGCGGTGCTTCCCATCATCATGAGCTTTTTGTTTTTCGCTGCGATTGTGAACAAGGGGAAAGGGTCAGTCGGTCGTGATGTGTACTTCCGGGATTGGTATTACGTAAACAGGGAACCCGTAATCGAGCCTCCACAGTCGTGATGATGGGCAGAGGTATAGCCGTCCAAACGGAAGGACGAGTATGCGCAATCGCCAAGGCGGAACGTGGTGAGTGGGAATAGAGCCCAACTCTGTGACTGTTTGCTCGTACAAACACTTACCGGCGAGGTCGTCCAAACCTACTGTTGACAGATCGGTGTCATCAACAATCGACTTGCCGCCTTTCAAACCCATGAGTTTAATCCGGTCAGGAGGTACGCCGGTTAACGAGAACAGCTGGGTTTTCAAGGCGAACCCGTCTTGGGACGTGTCCACGTCCACGGTGTAGCTCTGCTTGCCCCACTTCACGCCGATCGTGATGACGGGCATTTTGGGATGCGCGGAAAAGTGTTTTTCTCTTTTCAGATCTGGCGTGCCGACCAGGTTTTCACGACGACGACGACTGCTGCTTCTAAAAGAGCTTTGTAACAACTCACCGCGCGGGTCGAACCGAACGCGACTTGAGTGCCGTGATGGAACGGCGCGGAAGTGTTTGGCGTGAGAAACGCGGCTTGTGTGCGAGTCACAGTGGCGACGGAGTGGCGTCCCAAGGAGCAGGGGAAGGAAGAAAGGACGTGACGTTTTCGTGAAATGATCTAACAGGCTCGACAAAATTTCGGTTTCGTCCACATCGTGGCTTGGCCGCGGAAATGCTCATTTTTTCGCGCCTGGCATCGGGGCTATGGCGCCTGGTGAGGCGCCGTCGTGCACGACGTCCCTGGGCTCGGAGGAACGCAAACGCACGACCGCGGTTTCGTCCTCGAAACCTGCCAAGCCGTTCTGGCGGTGGCACCCCGACAAAAGCCGCCCACACCTACGCGACGACGACCCGGTTTGGCTGTCTCGCCGAAAACACTTCTTCATCCTGAGCGACGCGGGAAAACCGGTGTACTCGCGTTACGGCGAGGCGGGGAACTTATCCGGGTTCGCCGCGGCGCTGTCCGCAATCATCGCCGGGTTCGAGGAGAACTTGAGCGGGAGCCGGGATGATGCAGGCACGTCGTCAGACTCAGACGGACAAATTACTTCAGGATCTGTGACATTGAAAGTAAATCAAAACCAGCTGCAAGTAGTTTGGATACGAAAGAACGGCCTTGTCTACGCCGCGACGTCAACAGTCGGCGAGTCACTCGGTGTCTTGAAACGTCAACTCAACACACTGCGAAACCTGCTGCTGTTCGTGTTGACCAACGCGGTGGAAAGAGCGCTTTTGAAAAGGTGCGCGTTTCCCAAATCCCAAATCCGACGCACACTGTTTGACGCCCCTCTGTGACTGTTCCGGTGTACTACTGCCCGTAAACACGGTTACGACTACACACAGCACAAACGCACTGATACCTGCTCTTTATGGAGTACACGTTGAAAGTCCGGTACCACTACTATACCCAATCCCGGATATACACGTTACGAAGTACACCCGTACTCGCCGACTGACCTTTTTCTTTTCCAAAAAAAGCGCAAAGTTCGACGCTCGGAAACTGCTGGGCTCCGAAACGGGCGGCGCCGACGCCGCGTTTGACAAACTGTGCCACGCCGGTGCGTGTATTTCCCTTTCCCAAATCCAGAGACGATTGTTTACTGCCCCTCGTTGAGTGCACTACGGGTAACACTTACTGCCGTACTGGCACTGTTACAACAAACCCAACGTACATCACGGGTGCGCTGTTTTACCTCTCAGCTGGTGACTGTTCAGACCAATTACGGTGACTGTTGTCCATACATCGTCCAATACACGCCCAATACACCGCACCAATACCCCGCGCGTCGCGCGACACGACGAGACGAGACTGACCCTTTCTTTTCTTTTCCTCGTCTCAGCCACCTGGTGTCCCGGGTCGGCGCTCGGGTGTTGGGCGCCCTTGCCGTTTTCGGTGACGAAACGAAAGGCGTTACGACTGGCGTTACGGTCGGTGTGCCTTGGTGCTTTTAGTCGGGGAACTAATGGAAGTACTTCGTCGTCGGGTGGTGGAATCTTCGCCGCGCTTCTCGCGACGGAGCACCACGTCGTGGCGGTGAGCGCGAGTAGCGGCGGACGAGTTGGGTCTTCTTCTTTTTCCACCGGTTCTTCCTCCGCCAACCGCGAAACCCAAAAAAACACCCTGCAAAAAAACACCCTGCACGCTTCGGACGTGTATCTGCTGACGCACTTCGTCCGCGCCGTCGCGGGTTTCAAAAGTAATCCTGAGAGTTTCGCGCCCGTGTGTTTATCCCATCGGAACGCGAAAGCATTCGCGCACGCGTACATTTCGTACCTTCGCCCCGACAGCGGGATATTTCTGGTCCTGTTAGCGGAACAGAACTCGGATTCCGACACCTTCAACGCCATGAGTCACGCGAAATCGACGCTGTTGGATTTGTGGACCCTAAACGGAACCCTGGACGCGATCGAAAAGCGAACCCGCAAAGACCTGCGACTCAACACCCCGTGCGTGTCCCCGCGAATCGGCGAAGAGGGAACCTCGGCGGTGCGCTGCGCGGGGCGGCCTTTGCAAACAGCGGGGGTCGCGTTCCGGGAAAGCCCGAGTCAGGAAGCCGGGACCTGGCAAGCGAGTGTGAATGGAGACACTTCACAAAGCAGAAGCACCACAGACACACCACAGATACCGCCGCAGTTACCGGCCGGGTTACACCGTTTGGAGTTGCGTTGTTCAACTCAAGAGTTACCTCTGGAAGAGCCGAGGCCGGGGCAGCGCGCGCCCGGGAGCGTTCGCCTCGAAACGGAGGTCCCGCCGGCGGCAGGCGGCGGTTTCGGCGACCGCGTGGTGCAGCACTTCCTGTACGTGCGCCCCAACCTCGGGCAGTACGTGTGCCCGGAGTGGTGCTCGCCCCTGTGTGGCAGAGATTCACAGAAGCTGCTGCTACGCGCGTACCGACGCGTGATCGACGCGGTGTCGGGAAGCGCCAGCGCCGGCGACGGCGACGACGAAGACGGGAGGAGTTCAAATAGCTCCAATAGCGACGCCTCCGCTTCCGGTACTTCCAAGCACGGAAACGGGGGCTGGGGCGGGGGCGGTTTCTCTGGCGTTGCGTCTTTCTTTCAATCAATGGGAAACGGACCTCCTGGTAATAAAATAGATGACAAGGTTGGCAGTGGCGGCGGGGGCGGACGGAGCTCTTCCGGCGGCGACGCGAGTCGCGCGACCGAAAACGGTTCGCCGCGTCGTCGCGTCCATTTCGAATCAAGCGCCGCCAGAGTGTTACTCGGGTTCGCGGGATCCGATTTCGAGCTGTACGTCGCCCTAGCCCCGGGGACAAGTCACACGGAATCCGTCGCCGCGTGTAACCGGCTTTGCACGTGGCTGCGACAGGAAGAGCCGCGGTTGTTCGCGTAGCGACGACGGGCTATAAGTTTATTTTTATGAAAGCGAGTTCGTTTCAAAGGATGCTTTTTGTGCGGTGGTCTGCCTTGGATCGACCCTGGAATATGGATTTGATCGGCTCGCGACTCCGCCAGTCGCCGAGCAAAGCGCAAAGCGCAAGGCACTCTCTCGCAGGCCAAAAGAAGTGGACTTTTTCCTCACATCGCCCGCCTTCTCGCCACTTCGGCGCGCGCGCGTATCCACGCGCCGCCTGCCGGTTTCGTGTCCCGGAGTCAACCCAACTTGTGCGAACATGGCGTGTGTCTCCTTGGCACGCGCGACGTGTGCTACGTTCGGAACAGACGCGTCATCACGGACGTCGTGTGGCACGGACGTGCGATGGGGCGGAGGCGGCGCCGGTGGAGGCAAATTCTCAACTGTGCGACCCTTACGTGCGAGTGTTGTGCGAGTCACTACTCGTGGTAAGGCTCGAGGCCTAACCACCCCAAGAGCGCACGCCACAAGCAACACCCCTAACTCGCCTTCCATCACGAGCGCCCCTGCTGGTTCCAAAGAAGCGGATGTGTTGGACGCGTTACGGAACGTCATCGATCCCGATTTCGGGGAGAACATCGTGAACTGCGGTTTTATCAAAGACTTGCTGATTTCCGATGAAGGAGGGGTCACGTTCACGCTTGAATTGACCACACCGGCGTGTCCTGTGAAGGAAGAGTTTGACCGGCTAAGCAAAGCGTTTGTCGGCGCGGTTGACTGGGTCACTTCGGTCAACGTGAACATGACCGCGCAGCCGGTGACGAACGACATGCCGGACACGGTGGCGGGAATGAAAGGCGTGCGGCACGTAATAGCGGTGAGCTCGTGCAAGGGCGGCGTGGGCAAGAGCACCACTTCCGTGAACTTAGCCTACACCCTGTCCATGATGGGCGCGAAGGTTGGTATTTTCGACGCCGACGTGTTCGGGCCGTCGCTACCCACGATGACCACCCCGGAGTTTCCCGTGCTGCAGATGAACAAAGACACGGGAACGATCACGCCCACGATGTACGAAGGCGTCGGTATCGTGAGCTTCGGGTTCGCGGGGCAGGGAAGCGCGATCATGCGCGGCCCCATGGTCAGCGGGCTTATTAACCAGATGCTCACCACCACGGACTGGGGTGAGCTTGATTACTTGATCATCGACATGCCCCCCGGCACCGGTGACGTGCAGGTACGGCCATGTGGGGCTTTCCCAAATCCAACGGCCACCGTTAACGGACCAAACGTGACTATTTACAGTTGAAAGACGTTAACCACTTTCCTTCCCAATCAACAGCTCACGCTTTGCCAAGTAATCTCAATCACCGCCGCGGTGGTGGTGACGACGCCGCAGAAACTGGCGTTCATCGACGTGGAAAAGGGGGTGCGGATGTTTTCGAAATTGAGCGTGCCGTGCGTCGCGGTGGTGGAGAACATGGCGTACTTCGAAGTGGACGGGGTGAAACACAAGCCGTTCGGCGAGGGCAGCGGCCAGCGGATATGCGACGAGTACGGCGTGCCTAAGTACGTGTTGGGGCTTTCCCAAATCCCGACGACTGTTTGCCCATACTCGTACCAGAAGGGACTATTACCTCTGCCCTGACTGTTCGTCCGTACATCGCGGTATACAAGACGTTAACCACTTTTCGTTCAAAATCCCAGTTTGTTCCAAATGCCAATCGTCCCCGAACTCAGCGCGTGCGGCGATACCGGCGTGCCTTTGGTGTTGAAAGACCCGGCGGGGGAGGTGTCATCGCTGTACGGCGCGATCGCGGCGAAGGTGGTACAGGAAGTCGCCAAGCTGCAGTTGGGGCCGAGAGGGGGTTTGCAAATAGACGACGCTGGTGTCGCCGGGGTGCCTGGTGCCTTAAAAGTCATGCTCGTGGATGAAGGGGGCTTGCCGTTTTACGTGCGAGCGGTGGACGTCCGACGAAGGTACTTATGGAACAACGGCTTTCCCAAACTCAAGGACCGTTTGCGCCCAACCAAGACTGACACTTTCTTTTATTTATCGTAAGCGACCGGAGCGCCAAGGCGGTTGGTGAGGCGAGGAAGGGGGATTTCATGATGGACGGCGTGACCCCGGTGCCGACAGACATCGTCCCACTTGAAATGAACGTCGTGGGGAACTACGCCGTTTCGATCGCGTGGCCCGACGGGTTCTCGCAAGTCGCCACGTTCGCGCAGATCGCGCAGTGCGAACGGCTGCCGGCGAAGGCGAAGGCGTGAGTTCTTAATCTACGTGCGGGTCATTTCAAATGCTCAAACCTGGACAACCCTAAACCCCTAAACCTAAGGCGTAAGTTCATAATCGGTGCGGACAGTCACTTCAAACGCGATCCACACTACTCCACCTGCTAAGTCGTTTCTAAACGCGATCCCTACTACTCCACCTCTAAACGCGATCCAAAATACGTATCACCTCTTTTGTAAACGCGGCGCCTCCGCGTTGGCGCCGGCGGCTAACTGTTTCGCGTGAAACAGCAGAGTCTCCGGGTCGTGTGTGCTTCCCTTATGGGTATTACGACTACTCGTGATTAACTCGTCCCTGGCTTGCGCGATGTGTTTAATGTCCACCAGTAACAGCGTTGGAACCCGTGACATCGCGACGCCGTCGAGTTCGGGGACTGTTTTTTTTAATTGCACAATCGCGTTCGTCATCTCGTTCGCGTCCCAGTTCAAAAGCTCGGGCGCGCCCGTGAAGAGTCGGCACACGTCTATTCCCGTTTTATGTGGGGGAAACACGTTGGATAAGCTCCGCACGCGGAGCTCCAGCAACGGTGGGTTTCGGTACGCGCTGTCTTTGGGGGACGACGTAACCGCGTCGCGGCAAATCTGAGACGTGGCCCATAAGTGCCAAAATCGCACAACCACCTTGTCCCCTTCGCCTTGAACCCCGTCGATGCCGTCGCCCGCGCTTTTTCCACGTAAAATATCGCCCCTGGAGCGGCGATTGGTGGTGACCTGGTTTGGCCTGGCGAGGTACGACGCCAGACGTATGGGCGCTGCTGTCGCGCCCATCGCGGTGCGTGTGCTGAAAGATGTGCGAGGCCGAAAAATGAATGTCGCCGGTCGTCGATTCGATCCGGGCATTTTTCGGATTTCATAGGAGTTTTCAAGGTTTCAAACGTAGAACCTGTTTGATCGCAATATTTTAATCGCATACATTTTTGGTTTGACCGCTCGACAGCTTTGAAACAAAATCTCGGGGGACCTATTTTACTCGCGACCCGCCCGGTGCAAGTCGTCTGCGTTAGGTTGAATTCGGGCACTTCTTCGCGCGCCGAAGCTGCCGGCCGCGGGACCCGAGTTGTGTGTTTTTCCGTCATCACGTCGTGCGGCGATACCGCTCCTGGGTTTGATATCACGTAACGCATTGAGTGAACACGACGCGTCTGGATACGTGGTTGACACGCGCTACCATGGTACGGCCGCGCTGCAGACGCACCCATCTCATCTTCTTCCGACACCTCGTCCGCCTCCGGCTTCTCGGCACGACCCCGGGGGGGTACCGGGTGGTGTGCCGGGTGGTGTATCGAATGCGTCGGCACGTTCGACACGACCACACGGCACGACAATGCACCCAATATCACTGTGGCATATCGCCCCGCCGCGCGGTGCACCACCCTTCCCCCTCATCGCGCTTGCTTCCGCGAAACCCATCAATCTGACCTTTCCCGTTTCGTCCGCTTCGCCGAATCTCGTTTCCATCTCCCTCGCATCAATCAGGACGCCTCCAAGCTCGCCGAGGCGATGGCCTTGATCAAGACGAAACGACCCGACCTGGAATTTTTCTCCCCAAACGACGTGATAATCGAATGGAACCAACGGCTGGGCGAAGGCGGGTTCTGTACCGCGTACCGGGCGGTGTGGAGAGGTACGTCGCGTCTCTCAAATCGTCTTGTCCCAGGCTGCGAAAGCTCACAAAGAAAAACGCATACGGGCGTCTCGAAATCGCGGCAGGCAGGGTCCCTTTTCTTCTCTGACGAACCCCTTCCTTTTTCCTTTCGTTCGGTCCCCAGGCGAAGAGGTGTGCGCCCGCGTCGTGGACACCACGCGCGTTTCATGCGCGGTGGAGGAAGTCGCGACGGTTGACGGTACGTGTGACCGCTCCTTTCGCGTGCTCCGTCCGCGTCGCCCATCACCGCGCGCGTGACCAAGGACGCGACAAGATGAGATGGGGAATCTTTGCGATGGCAAAACTCGCCGTTTCGAGGCGCTCGATTTTCGGGGAAAAGAAACTGCCTGCCTGCCTCTTTTCGGTTTTTTATGAATGACCGATGGAGTGGAGTACGCTTCTGTCCATCCGAGTCCAGTATCTCACCACCCTAGTATCCCTCACAACAACCCTAAACCCTAACCCTAAACAACAGGCCTCCCTGACATCGCCGTGAAAGTGCACGGGTACACGAGCGCGACGCGCGTCGTCATTGACGAAGATGATGACAAAAAAGAAGATGCTTCCACCAAAAACACCCCGACCGAAACCGGATGCCTCGCCGTCCTGACCGATTTGTGCGAGTTCGGTAATTTGGAGGATTTCATGGACAAGGAAGGCGTGCCTTTGAGCGCTTCGGTGAAACTGGACTTGATGCTGCAAGTCGCGGTCGGGCTGGAACAGTTGAAAGAGTCGAGAATTTTATGGCGTGATTTGAAGGCGAAGAACTTACTAGTTGACCAGGTAAGTATTTCCCATTTACCACATTCCACAGACTGATTGCCCATACAAGACTGACACTTTCTTTTTTCTCTCAGGTCCACAGAGGCCGAACCGGCGAGGTGGTGAAGCTTTTCCTGAAATTCACGGACTGGGGCACCGCGGTCAAGATGCCCCGGGGCGACGAAGCGAAACGACGCATGACCCTGCACGGCCCTGGCACGGCGGGGTACATCGCACCGGACACGAGAGGGCCGACGTACGACTACCAGGTACGGCCGGACGGGGCTTTCCCAAATCCGGGGACACTTTTTACCGCCCCTCTTTGACGTCCACAGTGTAAACAGTGTGACTACTGTTTGCGTGCACCCGTTTCATTCAAAGGAAGTACGGGAACACGTAACGTAACGTACCTGCTACGACCGTAACGTTTACTGGCGGGCGCTGTGGTAAATTGACACAGGGCCCTACTGTAACTGTTACGAACCGGCTCACTCGCCGACTCACAAGACTGACCGTTATCTTTCCCAACCCAGGCTGATATGTGGGCGTTTCTTGTGTGGGCGGCGAGCATGTGCTTGAAAGTGGAGTGCGTCGTGGATTGCCAGCTGGAGGAGCAAATCGCAGAGTTGAAACTGGAAAAGAAAGCAAACGCCACGGCGGGGCATGAACAGAAAGTTGAACTTTTGTTGAACAAGTTCTTGGCGGACGGGAAGGTTGACGAGGAGTGCGAACTTCTTTTCGAGCTCATAAAAACTTCAGCGCCTTGGGTGGACGCTGCACTGCGTTGGACCCCGGACGAAGCCGCGGAGGAACTGGCGCAGTTCCGCGCCGATCACGGGCTGGTGCTGGAACCTGGAACGAACACGGCGCCGGTGCGGAAAAGGAGTTCCATGTCTGAAAATGTGAAGAAAGTCCCAGCAGGTGTTGCCCCGGCGGGTGTCACCTCGACCGGGACGCAGGACACGGAGGTGGCGGAAACGGTCGAGGAAGAGGTGTCTGACGAGGAGGTGATGCAGACTGACGAGGAGGAGGAGGCTACCGCTGAGGATGAGGAGGTTACCGTCAGCGCCTCAGCTTGCGTCACCGCGCTGGTTTTGGTAGACACCGCCGCGCAAGCCCGACGAGCCGCGGCGAAGGAACTGAGGGCGCGTGCGACCAAGCTCAAGGCGGAGGCGGCGATGTTGGAACGCGAAGCGGAGGCGGCGTGCTCGGAGGATGACTCGGAGTACGAATTTATGCAGGAGGATGGAAAAATCGCCAATGGCGTCGCCGGAATGTATGATTCCGACGACTCACCAATGCGAAACTCCGCTCGCCTTGACGCCGCAAGCGCGTCCGCCAGGTGGGTCGGGCGACGCGTAAGGAAGTGGTTCGTGGATTGTACCGGGCGCGACGTTACGGGTCAAAAACCGCCTCGGCAAAAATCCATGCTCCGCTTGAAAAAAGCACAACAAAAAGAACCGAGCGGACACTATTCCACCGGCGTCATCGTCAAGACGCGCGCGGCGCAGTTGAGCTCACGCGTCTGGACCACGGTGTGCCACGTGCGGTACATCAATGGCGAGGAGGAGGAGCTTACGCTTGGCGAGGCGGAAAGGTTTGTTGAGGCGTACGAGGAGTTTGCTGGTGGCGCCGGTCCCGAATCAAACGAAAACCACGGGACCGACGTTTTGTCTTTAAATTTCACCGAAGCCATCGCGCCGACGGCGGCGGTTGACGAGGACGCGGTCACCGAGCCGGTGGGACAGGGCGGGTTTTGCCGAGGTCAAGGAGGAGGAGGCCTAAGGACCCACAACAACAAACACGCGAATGATTCAAACGCGACTTCAACGAAAGCGACTTCCATGGCGGCGTCGCGTTTCAAACGACCGGTCTTTGGCGTGCTGTCCAGCAACGAAACCGCCAGGCGCGCCGGGTTCCCGCGAAACGCGGGCAAGCCGCGGAAGTTCGTGGACGCGCAGGAGATTCACGCAGTGACTACGGCGGCTGTTAGTAAGGTACCGCGAACAGCCGACACTGTGATGACACCGTCCCGTAACGACCCGGGCTCAAGTGGTCACTCGAAGCGCCGCGGGCGACGCGCGCCGGACTGGGCGGTTGCCGCGGTGGAGGTGATGGGGGTCGCACTGGGGTGCGCCAAGTGCAGGCACGGCCGGTACGGGTGTACCTCGTGTCGCGCTCGGAACGGTATCGTGGACCCCGAAAATCAACCGGTGCTGGCGCTGCCGTGTTCTTCCGATTTCCACGACACCAACGGTTGCACGAAGAAAAGAAAAGCAACGTCTCAATCGGCGTGCACACAATCCGTCACCAAACCCAAACCGAAAAAGGGAAAAACAAAGCCGCTGAAAAACCTCGGCGACATCTCGGACATCGCGGACGCGAAGGAGCTGAAAAAGCTGTTGCCGCGAGGCGTGACCTCCCTGGGGTGCCCGAAGTGCCGCCAGGCGTGGCGCGGGTGCGGCGCGTGTCGCAAAGCAAACGGCGTGTGGATCGCGCCGGCGCAATCCTGGGTCACGAGGGTTTCGTCCTCGCCCCCCGGCGCGGCGCTGATGCTCCCGGCGCCGTGAGACGGGTCGCGGCACGGGTTAGGGTACTTTGGACAGACTTTGTAAACGAACGAACGAGGGGAATCGCGCGTCGAACACTGTTACACCCTTCTTTCACCGGAAGTTCGTGCCGCGCTCGCCGCTCGTCCCTACGCTCGTCGCGACGCCGCGCGCCTGCATCGATTTCAACGTGTCCGACAGCCAATCAAGGCCTTCGTACAAACCAAGGCCTTGCGTCGCCACCGCGCTTTGTACGTGCCACTTCCGCCCCCGCAGCTGCGACAAACCCATCCGCTCCGCGATCTCCGCCGCGGAGAGACATCCCTTTTTGTGAAGGAAAATATTTGGTCGGTGTCAGTCGGCACGTGTGGGTGTCACGTTTGGGCAAACAATGCACTTGTGATGTATTTGTGCGTTCGCAAACAGTGGACAAAACTTTCCCACACGACTCAGAAACGGGCGGTAAACGTGGTGTCGGATTCGGTAAAGGCCCAATTGGGATCGCCGCAATTCAGCGAGCAATTAGTCACAGCACGCCCAGGAGGCCGTACCTTCATGTCTTGTTTATTCGCGAAAACAAGAATCGCGGAATTCCGCATAAACGGGTCGTTTATGATGCTCCCGAACTCCTCCTTCGCTCTGTCGATTCTGTCCCTATCCAAACTGTCAATCACGAAAATCAACCCGTCCGTGTTGTTGAAGTAGTGCCGCCACAGCGGCCTGTTGAGTTTTGCCAGAAAAGTGTCAGTATCGCATGGTCAAACAGTCGGAGGGATTTGGGAAATGCAATACGTACCTCAACTTCTCCTGCCCACCCACGTCCCAAACTGTGAACACCACGTTTTTGTACTGCACTTTCTCCACGTTGAAGCCTGTGTTTGGGGAGTTGGGTGGTTAGGTTTCGTGTGCGTAGTTAGTCACGGGGTTTGGTCAGGGACGGGAGTGGTTAGACGCGATCTTAATGTGCGGAGGGTCGTGTACTCTGGTAAACGCTGGTAGTACTCAGTAGCAACCGCACTACAGCGAGTGCTCGTACTCTTCTGGACAGGTCATCTCAATTCGCAATTCTTACCTAACGTGGGTACCGTGCTCAGCACTTCCCCGATGTGCAGCTTGTACAGGATTGTCGTTTTCCCCGCCGCGTCCAGCCCAAGCATCACCACCCTCATTTCTTTGTTCCCGAACATCTTATCAAACGCCTGTTTGAAGGACTTGAACACCGAGGTCGCGGACGCGGCGTTGCCCATGGTGGCAAACGTGTTTTGTGCACGCCACGAACTCGGGGTTTTTTTGTTTCCTCGACCGGACCTAATGCGTCTTCGCCAACCCCTGCCGTCCACGCTTTTGGCCGCGACTGGACGAAACACAGTCGACCCCGGTTACGTGACCAGGCGCGCGGTAAAAAAAACGCGAGAAGGCGACGGCCGTGTCCGCACCGAGCCACGGATCTGGCGCGTCGCGGATTAGGAAGCTGAGGGGAAAACGCGTCTGCATTTTTGCAGTAGTTTTTCTGCAGGCGTCCCCAGGTAAAAAGGCGATTTCAAGATCTGCATTTTGTGACGACTGAAATGCATCTCTGAAATGCCCATACGAAATGGATTTTGTCTTTGAGAGTTCATCACCGACGTCGTCCTCGATCAAGGGATGACGGATCCCTGTCCGTCCCCACGCGTCACATCGGTCGGCGTCTCACACGCGCTTCGTTTTCTTTGAAACGCGCGCGAACGCGTTTCCCTCGCCTCGGTCGGTTCCGGCGGTGTTCTTTCTGTTTGCGGACTCAGCGCGCCAGTCCCCGTCACGCGTGGTCGTTGGAAGACGTGGAATAGGTTTAGGGTCCGATGAGCGTCTTTACGATGTCCGCGTGTGCGCCCGTGGTGGGCGTCCGCCCCCGGGGCAAAGCGCGCACCGTGCGCCCCACGCCTTGCGCTGGGTACAGCCTTACATCCTTTTCCGGGCTCAAGGCGGTTCCCACGGAAACCGCGGTCGCGGGCCGACGAAGCCGAAGCTTCGGCGATACCGTGCGCGCGTCGCTCGCGGTTGGCGTGAGTTCTGGCAAAAACAGCCGCTCCGTATCGACGATGATGCCCATAGGCGTCCCACGGGTTCCGTACAAAACCCCCAACGAAAACAGCTGGCAGTGGGTGGATATCTGGAACTGTTTGTACCGCGAAAGGATCATCTGGGTGGGGCAAACCATCGACGAAGAGTTGGGGAACCAGCTCGTGGCGACGATGTTGTACCTGGATTCCATCGACCGGAGGTACGTGTGTTTTATTTCCTTTCCCAAATCCTGACACGCCGTTTGACGCGGCGTACGGAGCGCAGTTACGCAAGTACCACGCACTACTCTCCCCGCACAGTAATCCCACGGCCTTCCCTGTTTCGCGGATCGCGCACAACACAACCGCGCTGTTTTACCGGCAACGCGCCTGTGACTGTTCCGACCGATGGCCGGTGACTGTTGACCAGGCCGTCGTCCAACACGTCGTCCAACGCGGTACTGCCGATTGTCCAGAGCACACGACTGTTTGCCCACTGTATAAATCGCCCAATACAGTACACCCGTACTGAAGACTGTAAAGACTGACTTTTTGTTTCCCCAACCGCAGCGGGAAGGACATCTACCTCTACATCAACACCGAGGGCGGGGACGTGGTACCCACGATGGCTATTCTGGACACCATGAAGCACATCAACTCTGACGTGGGGTGCGTCGCTTTCGGCAGCGCGCGCGCGATGGGGGGGATGTTGCTTGCGTGTGGGACGAAAGGAAAAAGGTACGTCGTGCATTTCCCAAATCCCTCCGACTGTTTGACCATACAATACTGACACTTTTCTGGCAACTCAAAAGAGCCGCCTTGCCGAACACGTGCGTGATGCTCCATCACCCCGCGGGCGCGGCGCGCGGGCAGGTAAGGGTTTCCCAACTGGGTTTCCCAAATCGCGAGACTGTTTACTGCGCGCCACGTTTCACGGTTTGAGGACACGGCCGTCATTAAAAGGAAGTGCACTACTGGTAACTCTTACCAGTACTGGCCTCTCTTCAAATATATCACAAGTAAACTGTTTGCCCATACCGGAAGACAACGCGACTGACCCTTTTCTTTTCCTCATCTCAAAGGCTTCCGACATCAACAACGAGGGCCGCGAGTTGCTAAAAATCCGCACCAAAATAAACGACATGGTCGCGGAAGCCACTGGGAAAACTTCAGAACAAGTGCACGACGACATCCGCCGGGATTTTCACCTCACCGCGGAGAAAGCGCTCGATTACGGCGTGGTGGACAAGGTGCTTTACAAGAGGTCGAGCGCGGGGGCGAGGTAATCTGGTACGGATGCGTTCATTCGGGAGTTGGTATCACTCGTTACAAGTACCGCGAGGGCGTTACAGGTGGTATGACTGGGTGGAGTGTGAGGCTCGTCAGGACTTGGTTCGATTCTCGGTGAAGTGTTCTGAATCTCGGTGAGGAGGCGATAGTATCTTGTTGTCACGCGAAGGTACCACACATTTTTTTTTTGGTGTTCGGACTCTCAGCCATCCTCAAACCCCCAAAATCGCCCTTATCCGCGCGCCTCCGCCGGCCACGTGTTTTTCCGCCATCTCCGCGCGTTTTACAGGTCCGTGCTTTCGGATCGAGCTTGGCGCACGTCACGTCCGGCTCGTGACCCACAACGCACGACCAAGTGCTTGGTCGCGCTGTCGTTTCTGGAACGGCATTGCTTTCTTTGCGTGTCACTCAACGCGACGTATTTCATGGCGTGCGCTCGCGCGGCGATCGCGGCGAGGGTCGCGGACGCCGGCCCTTCCGGCCCAGGGGCCCGGCGAGCTTCGACTCGATTGTGCGCGGTGCATGTGTCCGCGGGCACCGGCGCGGCGTCCAGAACGTTCGTCCCCAAACGCTTCGGGGCGAAGCGGGCGCACCACTCGCGAGGCCACCCCGCCCTAGCACAGGCGGTCGCGGTGAACAAAGCCACCAGGTCAATCGATGAGATGGACATGGACCCCGAGCACGTCACGTTCGCGTCGATGGATGAGTTGGATGCGAGGTGCGTCTTTGTCGTTTTTGTTTTTGCCCGACCCCGCAGCACGTGTGCTGGTCACGATTGACGTGACGTGACGTGTACCAATCATACGAGTCGCGTGCGTCTTGGTCGTGTTGTCGGCAACACGCCTCACGCCAAACGTCACACGGCGCGTCCGCGTCAAGAAACCACGCCGTTTGCACAGGCTCTCGTGTTTGCAATTTTGCCACCGGGCACAACCAACCCATTCGCAGCCCCACGTCACCCCCACGTGGCGCCCTTTGTTTCGGTGGCGTGGGAACGCACCGCGCGCGCCGTCCGCCGCGTCCCGCGGACACGACCCACGATGACGACGTCGGGAGGACCGTCAGGCTGTCGGGTACGGCGGTTTTGACGTAAGCAAAACCTACCGCCGAGCCGTGGCCACGCGCGTGTCGGCCTCATCGATCGCAAAGACGTGGACTGACCGATCTCTTCCTCATCTTCTCATTTTTTTTTAAATTTTAATCCGCAGCGCTTCCATGGACTGCGCGGGCGGCGTTTGCACGATCGCGATCGAGGACATCACGTCCCCCGTGATGGAGGACATGGAACAGATGCGCATGAACTTGCGGGATATCATCGGACGGAAAAACCCGCTTCTTCTGGCGGCGGCGGATCAGATTTTTGGGGCGGGCGGGAAGCGGCTACGACCGGTGCTGGTTTTCCTGGTAGCGAGGGCTACGGCGCAATTAATGGGCCTTGACGACATCACGGACCGTCAACGGCGGCTCGCGGAGATCACGGAGATGATCCACACCGCGTCGTTGGTACACGACGACGTCCTGGACGACTGCGACACCCGAAGAGGCGAGGCGACGATTCACACGTTGTACGGCACGCGCGTGGCGATTCTGGCGGGCGACTTTCTGTTCGCGCAGTCCTCCTGGTACCTCGCCAACCTGGATAACCTGGAGGTTATTAAGTTGATTTCGCAAGTCATCGCGGATTTCGCGGATGGCGAAATATCGCAAGCCGGGTCCCTGTACAACGTGGACGTCACCCTGGAGGAGTACCTGGAGAAGAGCCATAACAAAACAGCGTCGCTGATCGCGGCGAGCTGCAAAAGCGCCGCGGTATTCAGGTACGTATTGCGCGTTTCCCAAATCCTGACACACTGTTTGCCTATGCAAGATTGACACTTTTCTTTTACAATCACAGCGGCGTGAGCGACGACATCAAGGTTGACATGTACGAGTACGGCAAGCACCTGGGTTTGGCGTTCCAGGTGGTGGACGATATTCTGGATTTCACGCAAACAGAAGCGCAGCTGGGGAAACCGCAGGGGCAGGATTTGGCGACCGGTAATCTGACCGCGCCCATTCTGTTCGCGCTGCGACGAAACGAAAACGGCACGGGCGAGGAGTTGCGGGGTTTGATCAAAGGCCGGTTCGAAAACGCGCCCGGTGACTTGGCGCGGTCAATTGAGATCGTCAATTCGTTTGGCATCGAAGACGCGCGGCGGCTCGCGAGGGAAGAAGCAGACATGGCGCTTTCTTCGTTGAAAGGGCTGCCGGAAGGCGAGGCGAAAACGTCGCTCGTGGGCATGGTGGAGTACGTGCTGGAGCGAATCTATTAATAATTTTCCGGAGAGGGGGGTTTTCGGGGAGGGGAAGAGGAAGCGCCTTAGACGCCCGACGGGACCAGCCGGGGCGACGTTTGGTTGAAATATAATCCCACGCCAGGGCGGCGCTTTGTTGAAGGGCTCGTTGTTTCGTGTCTCAAGATCCCTCCTCCGGCGTTGACGTGTTCGTCTCGATTTACAAGGTCATTACGGCCGTCGCCTCGATGAAAGTTTTTCTCTCGTCTCATTAGTAATATGTAGTTTATCGCGAATAGGGAATAGGGAGAAAGTTTTTCTCGTCTCTCGGTGATCCCCCGCTCATCCGCGTCCGTTTATTTTCGAAAGCCGCCGCTGCAACGCTGCGCTTCGGGGTTTACCCCCCACCAACCTATGCGGGTTCCCACCTCCACCGCTCTGCGCGTATGGTGAGGGTTTCGGGGGTGGTTTTTGCGCAGCCGCCGTCGGTTTCTTCTCCGGCTTCACTAACCCCGAAACGACCCGTGACTTTCGGTTACTCAAATCGGCGGCTTTGGCGTTTCCACGTTTCGCCTCGACCAAATCCGTCCCCCGCTCCGAAACGTTGTTGTACGCCGCCTTGTTACTCTTCGTCCCTCCTTGCTGTTTCGCGATCCGCACCACCCGGGCCGCGTCCGCGCGTCCTCTTTGTACGTTTTCGGGAACAGGCGACAGCGGGTTTCGGTTTGCGGAGCCCCCATTCTGGCCGGGCTCGGGCCCCGGTGGGGTACTCGTGGGAACCGTGATACTCGTAGTAACCACCCGGGTGGTGTCACTTTCGCGGTTGTCCAGTACGCCGTCGAAGATATCGTCGGAGCCCGCGGCGCTTCGAGGAGACGAAGACGCTTCGTCGTTAAACTCGTCTCCAAACTCACTCCCACCAGAAGACCGGTCGCTTCCGGATGATGAACTCACGCGTCCCAACCGGATCGTCTCGTGCAACACCCGCGTGGCGTACTGAAGCCCATTCAACACGGAGATCTCTTCCGAGGTCTCTTCCGAGGTCTCTTCCGAGTTCTCGGGGTCGTCGTTGTCGTTGTCGCGCAAACCGCCGTGTTTTCCGTTTAACGGTGACTGCGTACCGTACCCAGACGCCACCGCGCGACGCGCGCGCAACGCCAGCGCCTCCGCCTCCACCCTCAACACGTCGCCCTCCGGCAACGCCGCCGCCGCTTGTAACAGAAGCTCGCTGACGTCCGCGATCGGGTTGCGGAGGGACGGTTTTCCGGATGCCTTCGAAGGCTCTTTCGGTTTCTTTTCAGGCTCTTGTTTCGTGGGAGCAACTCCGAAGGTAACAACCTTGACGTCCCCTTCCTTTAAACGCTCCACCTCCGCTTTCAGCTCGGCCCTTTCCTCCCGTAGCGCGTCAATCAAACGCTGGTACTCCGCGATGTGCGTCTCCACCGTCCCGCGGTTTTGCTGCACGAACGTTTTGATTTCCTGAGATAGGTAAAACAAAGTGTCAGTATTTCGTAACGTGGCCTGAGTAATTACGGGCGGACAATCGGCAAAACAGGGAGGCGGGATTTGGGAAAGGCCCAACACGTACCTTCGCGCGGTCCGCGTACTTCAGGGTGTTCACCGTGTGTTCGTACTGCTTGTCGCTTCCGCTGACGGTGGCGACCATCACGGTTCGGGAGTTCCCGCACAGGCCGTCTTTTAGAATCCGGGTGAGCTTCGAATCCCGAAACGGCACGAACACGAACCCCTTACCCTTCCTCTTACCCAGGGCGTTGATACAGTTCGCCAGGGATAACAGCGACTTGTTGATGTTCGCCCCGTCCCGCAGTTGTTGTCCGCGGTTGTTCGTCTCGCTCGCCCGCTCAGCACCCTTACGATAGGTAAAACAAAGTGTCAGTCTTGTATGGGCAAACAGTCGGCAAGATTTGGGAAATGCGCAATACGTACCGCCAAATCAACAAGCGTAAGCTTCGCCGTGGTGTAACCCACGTCGTAGTGGTTTTTTTCGTGTTTCGTGACCCAGATTTCAAGCACCGCGTGACTTCGCGAGGACGCTGAGTTGGCGCCGGTTTCCTCCGTTTTTCGCCGCGCGTTTCCTTCCTTCAAAAGCGCAAAGATTTCCTTTTCGTCTGTAACGGCGACGTGCGTCAGCCCACTCACCGTGGGCCCGCGGTCCGGGTCCTCTCTCAGCTCAAGCGGCTTGCTTTGGTGAACCGGCACCAACAAATCGTAAACAAGCTCGTTATACACCTCGGTGTAGGAACACTCCACGTTGAACTCTTTCGTGCCGCCACGCTTTTCATCTTCAATCAACCGAAACACGTCTCGCAGGGATAACACCATCAAACCCGGGTCGTCCTGGCTGCCGACCATGGTGTGCGTTTTACCAGACCCAGTCGCGCCTGGCCCGATAAAACCGAAAGTGTCAGTCTCGTATATCGCGATGTATGGACAAACAGTCAGAGGGAATAGTCCCTTCTGGTACGAGCATGGGCAATCAGGGAGGCGGAGCGTGGTGATTGGGAAATACGTACCGTACGCGAACACCGTGGCGTTTATGCCCCGCAAAACGCCTTTCACCAGGGGGCCCGCGGTTCCGTTGTACACCTGTTCGTTACTGCTCTCGCCATCAAACGCGCCGTCGAATACGTACCGGCGCTCGCGTTTCCGCACGCCGCCGGCGACGATTTTTTTCTTTCGCTCGGTCGAAACGCGCCGTCCTGAAATGCCATCCCCGGCAGCGCCACTCGTGGACGGGTCGTCCGGGTCCATGACCACCATACACTTGTCATCCACGGTTTTCGTGATGGTGCGGCAGCCGTTTAGGCGTTCTTTTTTGGAAACGGGGCGCGCGCGGACCGCGACGGAAAGAGTGGCTTGGCTCACGCCCTTGTTTTTCAAAACGCTCGTGAACTTGGCGCTGGCGTCCACCAAATCTCGCACCGTGTCCTGTTTAGGGTTTGGTGAGGGGTAGGGTTTGTTTGGTTAGGGTTCCGGGCAGGGTTTGTTTGGTTAGGGTCCGGGTTTGTGGTGTGCAGGGTACTGGTCACTGCGTCTGGCGGCACTGTCGATTGCCGAAAGAATCTCGCTGGGAACATCGCAGATGTCTTGTCATTGTGTCCGCCGAGGCGCAGGTGACACCTGGTGCGCGTGACACGGTGTGCTTTGCGATGCACGTAGTGCACAGCTCATTTCGCGGTCCGTATACCCTGCGCGAGGTCATCAAGTGTCGGTGTTTCTTGGTCTATTAACTCACTAAAGCCGTGCGTACCTTGTCGTGCGATGTCATGTCGCGGAGAGGATTGGTACCCCCGGGCGGCCCGTCGGACAAAAAGTTTCGATGTCGGAACTCGCCGCCGACGATGAGACGCGGCGACCGTTAACTCGACGACGCGGGCGCTCTTGAACGAAGCGCGGTGGGTCACCCGTTCGGCGTGTCACGATGAAACGACCCTACAAGGGTCTCGGAAGACGGCGCGCGTGCGGAGCGTCGTGGCTTCGTGGCAATGCGTCCGCGAGGCACTTCCGTTTCGTTGACCGGCTCGGGTTTTTGACAGCCATGGCCTTGTTCGTGACAGGACTGCAAATGACTGCTGAGTGCAAATCAGTCAGCAATTTTGGTGATTTACGAGGAAAAGGAATTCTGGTGAACCTGTCACCTCAAAGCAACGACACCTCCTCGTCGCGCATATCTCGGCGCGCGGGGTAACATCGCGGGCGAACGATGGGAGGGAAGCGATGCCCGCACGGAAGGGTGAAATACCAGTGCAAGGAGTGTAACCCGTGTCCCCACGGCAGGGTGAAAAGCAACTGCGCGTCTTGCAACCCCTGCCCCCACGGGAAGCTGAAACAGGGCTGCGTGAAGTGCAACCCCTGCCCCCACGGCGGCAAGCTGAAACAGCACTGCGTGGTGTGCAAAGGGTGCCCTCACGGCAAGCAGAAACACAACTGCGCGGAGTGCAACCCCTGCCCTCACGGCAAGGTGAAAGGCAGCTGCGTGGAGTGCAAGCCTTGCCCTCACGGCAAGCGGAAAACCAACTGCGCGGAGTGCACCCCCTGCCCTCATGGCAAGCGGAAGTACGACTGTGCGGCGTGCAAAGCGGCGCGCGCGGCTGCGCCGAGTGCGAAGCGGGTCAAGCGCGAGCGTTCGGTTTAGCCCGAGATCAAGCAAGAGCCCGAGGTCAAGCAAGAACCCGAGGTCAAGCAAGAACCGGAAATCAAACAAGAACCCGAGGTCAAGCAAGAGCCGTTCACGATTCAAGGCTATTACAGGGACAACAAGTAAGACGAAACCACAGACAAGGATAAAAAACTTGTAAAAGACGCGCTTAACGAGACGCCGCCGGACGATTGCGTGTAACATCTTCTCCTCCTTCCTCTGCCTTACTCCCCCCCCTCCAGCTCTTCATCAGGCACGCCGTGGTGGTTCCCCCCGTACCGTGTGTGCCTCGGGATATCACCCGGTATTCGCATTTGTTCCAGCCACACCAGGGGTTTCGGGTTTGCGAATTTTTCGGAACTCGTTAACTCACGCAGCGCCGCGTTTTTCACCGCCGCGCTGTCAAACGACCTGGCACGATTAACAAGAAAGCGTCAGTCTCTCGTAATGTGTAAAAGTAAACAGTCAGGGCAGGTAATAGTCCCTTCTGGTACGAGTATGGACAATCGCAGAGGCGGAACGTGGTGATTGGGAAAGGCCCTTACGGAAACATGGCGACGAAATCGCTCGGTTGAATCGTGACCTGCAGCTTGGAGCACTCGTGAAGCAGCCTTGCGATAAATAAAAGAAAGTGGTTAACGTCTTGTATGGGAACACAGTCGTTGGATTTGGGAAAGACAACACGTACCACCGCATTTCCCGTCGCTGCGCGTCGTCGAATTGCCGGTCCGGTCGCAACGCCCACTCGTGGGACTTCACCCACCGCACGATTTTGGGCTTCACCTCGGTGACTTTACTTTTACCGGGTACCGAAACGGCGAGTGCGTTTTCGACGCGGGGAGTGGGTAGCTGCGCGTACGGAGTTTTCTCGTTGGGACGCGTGGCGTTGGCGGCGGTATTTTCCTCGAGCAACGACCCCGACCCCCACTTCGATTCGCGCGGCGCGAATTTCGAAAAACCGGTAGGACCTTCCCGTGAATCCCCATCCTCGGTCTCCTTCTCCTTCTCGGCATCACCCTCCCCTTCCTCATCTTCGCTCGGAATCCCGTCCAGGTCCATCCAGTTCTCGGGAAGGTGCGTGGCGTCGAAGGATTTTCTCCACTCTTTTCGGCGCTTCTTCGCGCCAAAACCGTTTCCGCCAAGCACGCCCCGCACCCCCCGGTGCGTCGCCGCCGGGTGCCCCATCCCGCCGACTTTCAGCTTCGGAAGCGACGGACGTCTTGGAAGGTTGAGGAGTTTCTGTTTCGCGGGGCTCGATTTTTTTTGCGTCTCGGTTTCGGTTTCGGTGGGATTCGAACCAGTACCCGGCGTATTCGCAACCACCACGCCGTTACCCACCCATTCGCCGCTTCCACCGCTTCCGAAACAAAGCCCGCCGGTGAACCCGAACTCAGACGCCGCGACGACGTCCGCCACGGGCGTCGTGCTCAACAAAGCGGCGCGTAACTTCTCCAGCTGTAAAAGAAAAGTGGTTAACGTCTTGTACGGGCAAACAGTGTGCCGCCTGATTTGGGAAAGGGAACACTTACCTCCTTCGCGTTCGGGTTTGAGTGATCGGGATCTCGCGGGTGGTTGAACATCCGGAGGAACCTCAACGTCGCGGCGCTCGTGATGTCGTGCACCTCCCTTCCGCCAACCCCCACCACCCCGAACAAAGTCGTCGCGAGCGGCGCGACCATCGCGATGTCGGTGAAGTCAAAGTGCATCGTGTTTGCCAACACGGCTTTGAACGCCACGCCCGAGGGGTCTCTTTGCGAGTGTGTCTCGTACCCGGTGCTAGTCACGCTGCCGGCGCCGCCTTGGAAAGACGCGACACTACCGTGCGTACCGCCGCGGTTCGAACCCGGGTGGCGCCGGAACCCTACCGGTTTGGTCAACGAACCCGCGCTACCCACGCGCGTGAACGGTTCGGCCGAGCCTGATTGTAAAAGAATAAATGTCAGTCTCGTATGAGCAATCAGTCGGCGGAATGTGGTAAATGGGAAATTCGTACCGTCGCGGTCCGGGTCTCCGTGTTGGTTCACCGCGTCTAACACGTTGGACCAGGATTCGTGCTGCCTTTGCAAAGCAACATCGGTGTCAACGGAAACAAAAGACTGATTGCCGGTACACGGATCGTGTAGTACCCCCCCGGCCAATCCCACTTGTTGGCTCGAGTACGAAAACGACGACCGCGGGTCCCGCGGCGGTCGCCCCGACACGTACGAAGCAACCGCCGCCGCCGCTTCCGACATAAAAAAAAGTGTCAGTCTTGTATGGGCAAACAGTGTCGGGATTTGGGAAATGCAATACGAACCTTCCTCCTCGGCGGTTGGCGGTACTGGTTCGTTTTGTTTTTTACCACCCCCGCCTGACTGTTTGCCCATACGCGTCCGCTCGGCGGTGTCGCCGGACGCTTCCTCCCCGGCGTCCCAATTACCGCTGCCTTGACTCACCAGACTCGCGACGGACGCGACGCTGTGCACGGAGCGCAGGGAGGTGAATGAGCCGTGCGAGTTCAGCGAGGTCATGGAAGCAAGATTATCCCCTGACCCGTTTCGCGGGTGCTGCGGGCGGAAGTACGCGCTTTGTTTGTGCTGAGATAAAAAAAGACAGTGTCAGTCCCGTATGGGCAATCGCAGAGGCGGTGTGTGTTGGGTGAGAAAGGCCGTACCGTCGTCGGCGAGCTCGGCGGGTTCGAGGTGTAGTAATACCCGTCTTGGGATAAGGAAGCGAAAGGGTCAGTCTCGAGTCTATGGGTGTACTGTATATCGCGATGTATGGACAAACAGTCACCAGCTTCGGTAAAACAGTGCACTTGAGATGTATGTAGTTGTAGCAGCTGACAGTAAATGTTACTAGTAGTGCACTCGAAGAGAGGCGGCGGAAACGAGTCGTCTGCTGATTTGGGAAACGCGCGCCGGCCGTACCTTCGTTGTAGTACCCAACCCTGATTGTAAATAAATAAATGTTAGTCTTATATGGGCAGTCAGTCGGCGGAATGTGATAAATGGGGAAATACTTACCCGGCGTGGCCGTCGATGGCGTTGCCCACGAAACCGGGGGGGGACTTGGTTTGGTCTTCGGTTAACTCAGAAGAGGTGGTGCTTTTCGCGAAGGAACTACTACCTCTGGTCGACTCTTCGTCGTCGCGCGGAAAATCATGGAAAGGCGACGCGGTTTGCGATCGAGTGGAATCCGGAAACGTATCGGCAGTATCTTCCGTAGCCAACGTATCGGCGGTAGCGCCGAACGCGGTCTGGAATGAGGAGGGTCCGGTCGATGCACCAACACCAGTCACGGTCACGGTCGCGTCACCCGTACGAGCAGCGCGTTCGCTTTGGCTCGTTTCCTGGCAGGCATCTCGCGAAACAGCAAAAGACCCTTCCCGTCCGCTTGCGCCGTGTGCCTTTTTAGTCTCGCCGTGACTCGCCGACCCTGTAACCGCTTGCGGCGCCGTCGCGGCGCACATCAGTGACGAGCACTCGCCGTTCGTGACGCAAAAGATGTCTCGGTTCCACATGAACTCGGGGGCTTCGAAGACCAGTAACGGGCACGGGCACCCCAACAACGAGGATTCCCGGCCAAGCGGCCACATCCACGGGTCCAACGCCACGACTGAAGTTACTCGGGGGTCCATCTGCGCCAGCATCACCGCCGCGGCGCCTCCGAAGGAGTGCCCTACCACGGAAATCCGGGTCAAATCGATTTTCCCGCAAAGAGGATGGGTCTGGTCGAAACTCGCGTCCACCACGCGCTCCAGCGCGTGCGCCAAGTCAAGCGCCCTCCACCGCGCGTGTTCGTGCCTTGCGATAGGTAAAACAAAGTGTCAGTCCATTTGTTGGGCGTGTATTGGACGATGTATGGACAAACAGTCAGAGTAATCGGTCTGAACAGTCACCAGCGTTAGAGATAAAACAGGGAGGCCGGGATTTGGGAAAGCCCCAACAACACGTACCTGAACCGCCACCAGTTCCTTGGTTCGTGTTCTTTCGGCATGTCGTACCCGCGGAAATCCGCGGTGCTTCCGACGAAGAAAACAAAGTGTCAGTCCCGAGTGTACAGGTAGTTTGTATGGGCAAACAGTGCACTTGCGATGTATTTAACGAGCCGCAAGTACGCCAGTAAGTGTTACCACGCTTCCTTTAAGTCCTTTAAACGTGGAGGCGGGATTTGGGAAAGCCCCAACACGTACCTGCCGTCCGGATATAACACCAACGCGGCGTCGTGCGGGTGATCCACCGCCACGACGACGTGCCCCCAGCTCGCAAGCTCCTGTAACAAAGCGCTGTTCTGTTCCTTTACGCCGGTGAAGGAGTGGGAGAAAAGCACCACGGGGAACCCCACCGAGGTGGTTTGGGGGTCTTCGTGGGAACCGCTGCCGATGGGGGTACTGGCGCTACTACCAAAACCACTACCCATAGGACTGCTGGGCGGCTCCGCCACCACCGCATCTTCCACCGCGTCCATCTTGACGAGTCGGAAGTAATCCACGATCCAGGCGGGTAAAAAGAACGACTCCGCCAGCGTCGAGGCTAACAGCGGGTCCAGCCAGTGCGCGCGGCGTTTCTTACCACTCAACAACGCGTCGCGTTTCCGCTTTTCGAATTTAGCAATGTGCCTTTGCGTTTTAGCGTTGATAGGGTTGATAGGTCTGCTTTGACCCCGGTTGGTTTCACTGCTCGCCATCGCCGCGAAGGTAACGTCCGTGTCCATCGGCCACGGGGGTTGTTTGGGAGATTTGGGAGACTTGGGTGAGGACGAATTGATGGGGTCATTACTTTCGCCGTCGATGCCATCGTTTCTTTCGCCGTCAGCGCCGCCATCCTTTCCCAAGTCCCCCCCCCCCCCCCCCCCCCCTGTCCACCGCCGGGTACCAAATGTTCGCCATCATCGCCCTGTGTTCCGGAAGCTGCTGCGTTCCGGTTTTGCGTTTCGTGCGGAGCAACCACGACCGCCGGGCTTTGTGATTGGGAACGAAAAAGGTCAGTCTTCTTGCGTCGGCGAGTGTGCGCAAACAGTAGGAGAGAGTACAACACGTCGGCGAGTATACGCAAACAGTCAGAGAACACAACACGTCGGCGAGTATACGCAAACAGTCAGAGAACACAACACGTACCTTTGTCCACCCAAAGCCTGGTGGTTTTCCCCACCCTGTACGGCCCGGTCGGCTTCGGCATCGGAAACACGGGCGCGAACACGCCGGCGGCGGTTGATAGGAGGGAACCGAAAACCCCAAAAACGGAGACTAACCGGCACACCGCAGTTGGGATACTTATTCCGGGCAGCTTGCCAAGCGCGCTTACGGAGGTACAACTCACCGTGGCGAGGTACGCCGGTACCACCTGCCACCGCGTGCCGTCCAACCGGGCTTGCAGCCCCAGGATGATCAGAAAAGGCGCGCCCGATTTGATGCGCCTTGTGTTGGTGTTTCGTACCGACGACCTGGTGGACGTGCCAGCGCCCGCCCCGATGAGTCGCGTGCTGCGCGCGGGAAGCGCCTACGGGTACCGGAAACGAGTGAGGTGGAAACAACACATGGGTGGTCAGCGGGTTTGAGCGTGGACACGAAAGTCGTTGTTTTTTCGTAATCTAGATGACACGTGGATGATGCCGGGATGTGCTCCTATGCGCAAACAGTCACCACGGAACGTACCCACGTCTCCTTCGCGCTGAGCGCGGCGGCGAGCCACAGCAGGGGCTCCAGGGGCCGGCGCAGGGGACCGCGCAGCGCGCGAAGCGCGCGCCGCACGAACCAAAACATACGCGCCTCCGCCTCTGATTGAGATGATGAGAGATGCGGAGAAACTCCCTTTTTGTGGTTTTGACCGCAAGAACCGTTGCTCTTCGTTTCTGACTGCGAAGAAACTCGCCACCTGTGCCTCGACCCCCCCGATGGCAGCTGGTTCCTTCCCTACACGCATTCCGCGCCGCGCGGGCGTGGACGCGGTCGGCTCCGCGTTTCGGGAGTGTAGGGGGAGGTGTTTCCGTGGCGGGTGCCGGGTTAGGGTTTGGGAATCGTGGGGGGTAGGGGACCACCACACCACCACCATGGGCGCCGACCGCGAACGCCGGCCTTCGCGAAGAAACTCCATAGGAAGCCGCCCGCTGCAACCGGATTTGTACGCCTCCATGACAACGCCGCAGAAGCAAAAGCTGGGCCGGCGGTACCGAAAAGCGGTCCGAGTATTACCTCGGATGCTCGCGCTCGTGGTGTTCCTCTACGCCCTCGGCCTAGCCGCGTACTTCGGGAAGTACCGCGTCCGCCCAAGGCACCATCACGCCCCCGATCTGCTCGCGGTGTTGCGAGAAGGCGAGATCGAAACAAGCAGCGCGCGCCGGCTGCTCTGTTCCGCGGCGCCGTTGAGGGTGGGGGACGGACACGAGCTGGGTGTTTTATCGTCCCCGGGGGAGACTACGCTGAAACCGAGGGCGGACACGGACCACCACGGAGACAACACCGCCAACGCTGTCGATGGCGTGGACGGAGGTGCTGCCACTACCAGATCGTCCAAAAACGCTAACGCGAATGAACGCTCCACTCATTCGCGCGCGGTACCTCGCGGTCAGTTCATCGGCCCCACCAAGGCGTTCACCGTCCCGAACGACCGCGCCGCATTTCTCAACGCCAGCGATGCGCGGGTATTTCTGCTCACCGGCATCAGCGCGTCATCGCCCGGCGCGGTTGATTTGCTCGATCATTTCTTAAATCACTACCTCCACGTCCTGAAGGTCCCGGCGCCGTACGTACTAGCGGTGGTGCACACCACAGGCGCCGCCTTCGACGCCTCGGTCACCCGAAACATTCAAAAGCGCCTTCAAGACCGACACATCTTCCACGAAACCTACCAAGGCGAAGCCCTGCTTTTCAGCGCGGTGGCGCACCACTGGGAGCACTCGCTCGCCGCGTTCGCGGATGACGCGGATTGGGTCGTGGCGGTTGACTTGGACGAGGTACGGCCGGACGGGGCTTTCCCAAATCCCGCCGACTGTTTACTGCACCTCTGTGACGTCCACCAGCCATTAAAATGAAGTGCACTACATAGAGCACATACGCACTGCTCGGTCCGATTACGGGTGACTGTTTGCTCAGGCCACGTTACGAAGTACACCCGTACTCAAAACAGAAGAGACTGACGCTTTTCTTTCCCACTCACAGCACGTGCAAGTCCCTACGGGCGAAACCCTCCCGAGCTTCCTCGGCGCCGTGGACCAGATGGGGTACTCCCTGGTGCACGGCACGTGGGTGGACCGGGTGGCGGAGAGCGGGGGGATGGAGGCGGTGCCTTCCGCCGCCGGTGTTACGCGCGCAGAGGACTCTTCGGCGCGAAACACAGACGACGGAGAAGAAACCCAACGCGGCAGCGGGGTTTCAATGGACCGCGCGTTCCCGCTTCAGTGCGTGATCGGGAGCTGCGTTGACCCGCACCACGTCGGGTTCGCGTCTGGGTGGGAACGGGGGGGGGGGGGGGGATTTGTTTGGCGGTACAGGTTCTTCTGGCGACTCGTTAAAAAAGAACGGCAATCACCTCGCGCTGCGCGGGTTGCACCACTACAGCACTCTGGTCGGTGTGGTGGGCGGCGGGAGGCGGGTTTTCGCGCACCGAGCGCGGTACGCCATTCTTGACGTCCGGACGCTTCAGGATTTCGGGCTAGACGACGTTGTCACTTCAAGCGCGATCATGGAGGACCACACACAGGCAAGTATTTCCCATTTCCACATTCCGACGACTGATTGCCCATACAAGACTGACATTTATTTTTACAATCACCCAGGCGTACCCGGTGCCGCTCAAGGTGATGGTACGGCCTTTCCCAATCACCAATTCCGCCTCCCTGTTCTATCTCTCAGCTGGTGACTGTTGTCCATACATCGCGATATACAAGACTGACACTTTCTTTTTATCGTATCAGCACTACCAGTGGACAGCTGGGGTTGATTTGAAACTGGCGGAGCGCAGGCGGAAGTACGCGGCGTGTCACCTTGTTGACCAGGAGAAGACGCTCGACGCGCTCGTGAAAAGGCTCGAGTCGCAGCATTTCAGGATGAACGTCAACGTGTGTCCCGACTTGGCGTGCTACCGGGAGAAACCCAAAGTGGACTCGGAAGGGAGTAGGGCGGAAGGTAAGCCTTCATCCGTGTTACGAGATGAGCTGGTTAACGAGAAGCACGACTCCGAACGCGCCGGTGGGGTCGGGGTGCTCCTGGCGGACCACGACGAGCACGAGCACGACCGCCGCGACCGTGGCGGCGAGACGAAGGAAAGCATAATATACATCATCCCCCCGGTTCCGATCCTAAACGACCACGACATGGCCGGCAACGGCGGCGCCCTGAACGGGTACGGCGCGGAGCGCAGGGTTATCATCTTCGCCTCGGTGTGGGAGCACGTGGACGGCGTGAGCAGGACGATGAAGCGGCTGGCGCACCACCTGCGCGAACGCACGGATAGCCGGGTTTTCGTCATGTCCCCTGATTTGGTGGAATCCGATTTCCGCGAAGCCGCGACGCATGACAAGTACCACGTCGTGGATGTGCCGCACATACCGATGCCGGGTAGAGGGGAGTACAAGATGGCCGCGCCGCTGCAGCAGCGACAGAGACACCAAATGGAAACGTTCGACCCGCACGTGGTGCACGTCGCGGCGCCTGACATGTTGGGGCACAGCGCCGTGCGCTGGGCCGCCGAGAACGGCGTGTGCAGCGTGTGTTCCTACCACACCGCGTACGACACGTATTTGCAGTACTACCGCGTGGGGGTGCTGGCGGCGCCGTTGCGGCAAATGCTCAGCGGGTTCTACACCTCGTGCGACGTCGTCGCGACGCCGTCGTATGCGGCGGCGGAGCACTTAAGCGAGATGGTAAGAGTTTTTCCCATTTACCACGTTCCGCCGACTGATCGGCCCGATTACCGATCACTGTAACTGTTTACTCACACTATGGAGTACACGGCCTACCCTTCCCAATCCCTCATACACTCACGCGAGACTGACACTTTCTTTTTTATCGTCCAAGGGCGTGCCTCGCGAGCGCATGGGTTTTTTCCCGAGGGGGATCAACCACACGCTGTACTCCCCGAAGCGAAGGTCGAAACAGTTTCGTCGTGACGTGTTTGGAGTCGGGAGCGAACCTGATACTGTTTCGCTTCACTCCCTCGGCCGGAAAAGGTACGTATTTCATTTCCCAAATCCCGGACGACTGTTTGCCCATACAATACTGACTCTTTTTCTTTTGCAATCAAAGCGCCTCGGGGTGGTTTTCCTACGGCGACGACGACTTTGCGCGGAAAGACGAGAAAGAGAATGACCCGACGCGAAAAATCGCGAGCGGCACGGAGGACGGCGAGGTCGTCATATTATGGGTCGCGCGTATCGTCAGGGAAAAAGGCCTGGGTAGCTTTGTTAAAACGGTAACCGAACTCCAGAGGCTACAAAAAACCGGCCAGCTGAACGACCTGCCCAAGTTCAAAGTCGTCGTGGCGGGGGACGGGCCGGATTTGCCGTGGACGCGGCGGCAACTGGACGGGTATCGAAACGTCAAGGTACGGCCTTGCACGTTTCCCAAATCCGCCCGACTGTTTTACCTCTAACGCTGGTAACTGTTCGGACCGATTACTCTGACTGTTGTCCATACATCGTCCAATACACGCGATATACAGCACTGACACTTTTCGTTCGCAAAACGTACACAGATCTTGGGCCACGCCGGCGGCGACCGGCTGGCGGATACGTACGCCAACGGGGACATTTTCTTTTTCCCCTCGCGAACCGAGGTGTTTCCGAACAACCTGATCGAAGCCATGGCGAGCGGGCTGCCCGTGATCACGGACGACGTCGGCGTGAACCGCGCAATTGTGAAGGACGGGGTGACGGGCGTTTTGGTCAAGGTACGTCTTGGGGCTTTCCCAAATCCAGGCACACGGTTTACAGCCCCTGGTGGTCGAGTACAGCCCCTGGTGTAGTAACATTTACTGGAACTGTTACAACCACACAAGTGCCCTGTTTTACCGAATCTGGTGACTGTTTGTCCATACATCGCGATATACCGTACATCCACGGACTCAAGACTGACCTTTTTCGTTTACAAAAAAAGGACGCCGACCCCCTCCCCGGGGACGTCTCGCACTGGGTCGACGCGGTTGTTGATTTGCTTCGATTTCCGGAGAAACGGGACGCCTTAGGGATGGCCGCCCGACAAAGCACGCACGGCTTGACTTGGGACCGGACCTTCGCCTCACTCAGACGGAGCTACGACCGGTGCCGCCCGGGACGGCCGTACGCCAGGCACCTTGACGTCAACGTGCCGTGGTCGAAAGCGGCGCGGGAGGCGGGGGAGCCTGGAGCGTCATCCTCGGCATCATCATCATCATCATCGTCGTCTGGAGCCGCTTCTAAAGAAGACGAGAGACCAGTATCGAACGCTCTGTATGGAAGTGCGCAACAGCAAGGAGCCACGGCAGATCCGGCCAGCACCGGATCCTCCTCGTTATCGCTATCCGGCGCCTTGCTTGGTATCTCCGCGCAAGCCGCTGGCGGCGGCGGCGGCGCGTCCGCTTTGGCCGCCGCGGCAGGTACGTATTTGCATTTCCCAAATCCCGACACTGTTTGCACATACAAGACTGACACTTTTCTTTTACAATCACAGCGGCGTTCACCAACCACCATCACGCGGCGGCGTCGCACCACGCGGACGCCGCGAACGCCGCGAGCGCGACTTTGCGTGACGCGCACCTGCGACGCGACGACCCTGATCACCCTGGGTGGGACCAGGAAAACGCGAGCTTCAAGGGACACGGTGGGTCCGCTGAGGACTTTGATCAGACGCAATTTGATGCGTCAGAAGGCTTTGGTGGTAGTTCAGGGGTCACCGGAGGGATCACCGGGTTTGGAGAAATCGCGGCGGGGGCGAGCTTGCGTAAAAGGTACGACGACTCTCGCGGAAAGTATTACGACGGAGTCGCGGAGGAGGCGTTTTTGGCCGTACCGGGCGCCGGCCCCGGGGCGGTCAACGCTGGGGGGGCGAGCACGCGGGACGTCATCGTGGACGACGGCGCGCCGTCGGGGAGCTTGCTGTACCGCGTTTCATACGGGATGACGGGTGGTTATGTTCGGAGCTTGGAAAGCGCCAGAACAGACGACGCCGCCATCGCCGCCGCGGAAGCCGCCGCGCGGGAATCCGCGAAAGCGTTCGCGGCGACGGTTGGGCGGTGGGGCGGCGGGGGCGCCCTGGGAGGAGGACCGGGGTCCGAAGTAGGCGGGTTCTACGACGCTGCGCCGAACGAAGAGAAGTACTAGTACAATTAGGTAGGGTAGGCATGTAGTACTGCCATGTGGTACTGCATGGAGTGCGGTACTAATTTGAAGGCAAAAAACCTCGGAAGGTGTAACGCTCGAGAAGAAAACCTCCAACCGCCACAACCACGCGCACTCGACACCCGGCCCACATGTCCTCCGACACCGCGCATACCGCCATGACTGCCCCAAGCGGTGACGCCTCAACCGCCACTACTCCCGCGAGCCTTACCGACGCGGGTGAGGCCTTCCCCCGCCTTCCCGACCACGTCGTCGTCGAGCATATTCTCAGATCCGAGTATTTCGACGATCCCGCCGACCTCGCACGGCTGCCAGCGGTCAGCCGTGCGATGCGGGACACTGTGGCGGCGACGGGGCTTCGGTTTGAAGAACTTGATGAAAAGCGTGCCGTGATGCTCGGGTGTTTAAGCGCGTTGCAGCGCCGGCACCGGCAAGGTCGCCTGTCGCGTCAAGAAAGCCTTTGTCAGGCAGCAGCGAGGGGTGGAAATCTCGAGGAGTTGAAGGTGTTGCGCGCGGACGGCTGGCCGTGGGGCGTTATGACATGCGCGTATGCGACATTGGGCGGGCATCTCGAGGTACTGCAGTGGGCGCGCGCGAACGGCTGCCCATGGGACGGGTGGACGTGCGCTAGCGCGGCAATGGGCGGGCATCTCGAGGTACTGCAGTGGGCGCGTGCGAACGGCTGCCCATGGGACGGGTGGACGTGCGCCAGCGCGGCAATGGGCGGAAACCTCGAGGTGCTGCAGTGGGCGCGCGCGAACGGCTGCCCGTGGGACGAGTACACGTGCTCGTGGGCGGCGAAAGGCGGACACCTCGAGGTGCTGCAGTGGGCGCGCGAAAACGGCTGCCCGTGGGACGAGGAGACGTGCTACTGGGCTGCGCATGGCGGACACCTGGAGGTGCTCCAGTGGGCGCGCGCGAACGGCTGCCCGTGGTTCCAGGTAACGCGCACGACGGCGGTGCAACTCGGGTACGTCGAGCAAGAAGAACAGTAGTCTAGAAGGTAGAAACGAGAGAGAGCAAGATAGAAGAGTTGCCTGCCTGGAACGCGCGACGACGGCGTGTTACTTTCGAAACGCAATTCAGAGCGGACACAAACTTTCCCTTACCGTTTCACGCGTTTGGTGCTTTTCTGCGCATTCGGCTTCCCCCCCCCCGCCGCGTTCCGGGACCTCCCCCCCAGTTTCCGCTTCTCCGACCGCCCCATGGTGTGCGCCTTGTTTGCTTGTATCTTCGCGAACCGTTTGTTCCGCAGTTTTTTAATCTCCGCATCCGCGAACACTTCCTCCGTTAAAGTTCGCTTGCGTTCTTTTTTCGTGAGCCGCGCGCTATAAAAGTCTTGGGCGCCTTCGATAACCGTACCGACCTGGAAGTGTTTCGGCAGTTTCGAAGTGTCGTCGGTTTTGTAAAACCGCTTCGGGTCGTACGCGCCTCTTAGCTTCAGCAGTCGCATGTCCCGTCGCAGCTCGGGGGTGTACTCCACCGCGGGCATGGCGAACCAGGACCGCCCCGTGCTTTGGTTGGCGCCCAGTTTCTTGGCTGAGATAAATAAAAGAAAGTGTCAGTCTTGTATGGGCAAACAGTGTGTCAGGATTTGGGAAAGGCCCAATACTTACCTTCTCGTTGAAGCTTACTTGTGTCAAGGGGCTTGATAAAAAGACCAGCGCCGTCTTTCGCCAGGTTGTTCGCCGCGCGCAGGGCGTCTGCTTTCTTCGCGTCGGTTTTCGCGCCGCCGTCCTTCCCGCGCCGCTTCGCCAATCGTTCGTCCGCGATCTGTTTCGGTTTCTTCCTCGACGCGCCGACCTTGTTGTCCGGCATTTGGTCAATCGTGGCGCCTCTTTGTTTCGAAAACACCGGAACCACGTCAACCAAGTCACCCCCCAACACGTGCCCGCCGAACAAAGAGTCCTGCGCGGTGCCCACGGAGGAGCTCTTCACGCCGCCCACTAGTTTCTTCGTGCTGTAGTACGAGCTCGCCCGTTCCGTTTTCAAGCCGCCCGCCGCAAACATATCAACCGCGGTGAACCGCGCGGCGGCTTTCTTTTCTCGTTTCAGAAACGAAGTTCTTCCTTCCGGGGTTGGGAACAACGTGCCCGCGGTGTCCCTTTTCAAAACAGCAGACTTCGCCGCCGCGAGCTCGACGCACCGCGCGAAGAAAAAGGCGTTGTACTCGTCGAGGGCGTCCCATTTGGGTTCGGCGTCTTCTTCGGCGTCGGAAGCGTCTTCGGATGCAGATGAAGAATCATCATCAGAGTCTTCTTCTTCATCTTCGTCATCGGGTGAGTCTTCACCGGAGTCGCTTCGCGTGGCCGTCGCGCCGTCGCCCTCGTCCTCACCGTCGTCGTCCTCATCGGAGGAGCCTTGTTCCATTTCATCCAACTCCGGACCCTCCCCACCCGTCTCGCCTTGTTCGAATCTGTTAATAAGCTCGCCGTACACCCACGCGTCCGCCTCTTTGCTCCACGCAAAGTGTGCGTGCGCGTACCGTAGCGTCGCCAGCTCAACGTCCGTCACGCTGGACACGGCGCCTCGGGCTTGCTTTTTTTTGGGCCCGTCCAACACGTCCGCCACGATTCGTGTCGCTTCATTCAAATCGATCACCCCGTCGTCGTTGACTGAAGCTTCGCAGTCATCGAGAACCTTCCGGTCGTACTTGACGCCGTGGATTTGGCGGTAGTACGAGGAGGGTTGCTGCTTGTTTTTAGAGCCATCTTCTGAGGTAACGTCAACCTTACTCTTACCCTTGCTCGGCACGGACTCGGAATCGTTTCGTCCCTTTTTCTTTTTCGCGGACGAGGCGGCGGCGGCGGAGTTCGAAGTTCGCGTCTCGGTCGAGGTCTTCGCGGGTTTCGTCTTCCCGGGTTTCGCCTTTGTTTCCGCGGGCCCGGCCGCAGCCCGGGCACCAGGAGGCGTCACCGGACCTGTGTGGCGCGTGCGCATGCCTGTTGCGGTCACCCGAAGCGCGCGGCGCGGAGTGGGGTGGGAGGATGACGGCTGAAAAAAATGAACGAGAGTCAGACTGTCAGAGTCGTCGCGGAATGTCGCTTGACTGAAAAACTCTCCAAAACGCGTGACGCTTTTCTTTCTCGCGCAGTCCGTGTCGCCCCGCGGCCCGGTCGCGGCATGGGCGGCCCCTTCCCCCCCCCCAGGGGCGACTACGCCACCTTGACGGACACGGACGTGGCGTATTTCCGCCGAGTGTTGGAAGGGAGTGGTGAGGACGGTGAAGGGTCTTCTGGTGGTGATGTTGCCGGCGATGTGAAACCATCATCAATCTCGAAAGTAAGGGTGGACGCGAAGTCGCTCGCGATGGCGAACGAGGATTGGATGAAGAAGTACAAGGGCAAAAGCAAGGTGTTGCTGATGCCGAGCAGCACGGCCGAGGTGAGTTTAGTCCTAAAGTACTGCAACACGCGTAAGCTAGCCGTGGTACCGCAGGGCGGCAACACCGGGTTGGTGGGGGGGGGCGTGCCGGTTCATGATGAGGTGATTTTAAATCTTTGCAACTTGAACAAAATAGTCAAAGTCGACCCTAGCGATGGCGTTTTGGTCGCGGAGGCGGGTGTCGTGCTAGAAGACCTGGAGCACGCCGCGAACGCACACGGACTGTGCGTCCCCCTAGACCTGGGCGCCAAAGGCAGGTGCCAGATAGGAGGCAACGTCAGCACGAACGCGGGCGGGTTGCGGCTGGTGAAGTACGGCAGTTTGCGAGGCAGCGTGTTGGGATTGGAGGTGGTGTTAGCGGACGGCCGGGTACGTGCGTCCGGGCTTTCCCGAGAATTGACACAGCACTCGTGAATTGACACAGTACTAGTGATGCTGTTACCGAAGTAACTGTTACTTGTGGTAAAAGTACCGTGTCAGTTCACAAGAACCCGTACTCGAGACTCACAAGACTGACCGTTTTCTTGCACAACCTCAGGTCTTAGACCTGTTACGAACCCTTCGCAAAGACAACACCGGGTATGACTTGAAACAGCTGTTCATAGGTGGCGAGGGGAGCCTCGGTGTCGTCACGAAAGTCGCCATCCACGCGCCACCCGCGGCGCTCGTCGCGAACGTCGCGTTTATAGGCGTCTGCAGTTTTTCCGCAGCGGTGGGTGCCATGCGATTGGCGAAACAAGTGTTGGGATCAAACTTGAGCGCGTTCGAGTTCCTGGACCGCACAAGTCTAACGTTGGTGCTGGCACAGCTGAAAGGCACCAAAGACCCGTTGCCATCTAACAAGTCGCCCTTTTACGTAGTGGTGGAGGTCACCGAGGCCGGGGATTCGGCGGGGGACGGGTCGGCGGTGTCGCAAACAAAAATCAAAAACGCCGCTCTGAAGAAATCCAAAAGGCGCCTCGCGAACTTCTGCGAGTCCTTGCGTAAAAAGAACCTGGCCACCGGCTTCGTGGTGGGCAAAGATTCAAAGCACGCGTTTGCGTTGTGGAACCTTAGAGAAAGGATTTCCCTGGCGCTGAAACACGCGGGGGCGGTGTATAAATACGACCTCAGCGTCTCCGCGGATCGCATGTACGAGATTGTAGATTTGTTGCGGGCGAAACTCGCGTCGGCGGTGACGAACGGAATCGGCGGACCGAGTTTTGGTACGGGAGTTGGTACAAGTGGTGCAAATCGAACGAACTCGAGGAGCTCGTTCGATTTCTCCCAAGTTTCCGTGATGGGGTACGGGCACTTGGGTGACGGGAACTTGCACTTGAACGTCAGCTCGCCCGCCGGAAACGATCCGGGGTTACTCGCGTTGATTGAACCGTTTGTGTACGTCTGGACGTCCGAAAACAAAGGCTCGGTTTCCGCGGAGCACGGCATCGGGGTCCAGAAACGTGACGAACTGGGGTACTCAAAACCGCAACTCGCGATCGAGTTGATGAAAAGTCTCAAGAACTTGTTCGACCCGAATGGAATTCTGAACCCGTACAAAGCGTTGCCGAGAGACACTCGGTTACCGCGGCGCGACGAAAAAGAACCAAACGCCCCGCGAGCAAAACTGTGACAGTTTGAATTTCAAACGCGGTAAACCTTCGTACCACAGCACCGAAATACAGGCGCGCGGATCGGGGCCGATCGGGTCGTGGCTCGTTGTTTGTTAAACCCTACCACTGCGAGTTCTACTCGCCACGCCGGGTATACACTTTACTTTTCGAAACTTCCAAACCTGGACGGACCACGCTTGGTACCCGTTCTTCACCGCGTGTGCTTCAGCGTTTCCCCCCGACGCGTCGCCTTTTCCCGGTCGCCTTCGTCACTCGCGGGCCACGCGATTCCGTTTTCCAGGTAGAAAAACTCAAGCACCTCGTCCCGTATCGCGAACTTCGATTTCATGATCGTCGCCGAGGTTTCGTTGTACTGCGATTGTTGCGCGAAAAGTGTCAGTCCCGTGTTGGGCGTGTATTGGACGATGTATGGACAAACAGTCCCCGTAATCGGTCTGAACAGTCACCAGCGTTAGAGATAAAACAGTGTGTGGCGGATTTGGGAAAGCCCCAACACGTACCCGCCCCGTAGCGTCCACCACGTAATCCGCGGCGTCGAAGTACCACGGCATCCTTTTTTGCATGATGTCCCCGAACGGCGTGCGGTCACTTCGCGGTTGAACCGAAAAGGGTCAGTCTTGTATGGGCAAACAGTGCGCCTGGATTTGGGAAAGCCCCTACGGCCGTACCTCAACTCCGGCCGGTTCCGGTCCCCGCTCGTGCGCGTTACCAAATACCGAACATCACGCTTGATGTACACCAGCACGTTTTCGCGTTTTCCGGTGGTCGCGTCGACGTTACCCCTAAGCGCCTCTACTTTCCTGGAGCTGTACGTCTCCTCGCCGAATTCGTCCAAATCAACGACCACGCCTCCACCGGCGTCGATGAGGAACCACCGAGTTTGGTCATCAGGCGAGTCCTTAGAGTCATCACTGGGCGAGTCATCGGTAGAGTCATCGGTAGAGTCATCAGGCGAGTCATCCGAAGTTTCGGAACTCGACACACTTTCACTGGACACACGGTCGGTGGTACCCTCCATCCTCGACACACTCACGGTGGTACCCGTCGTCCTCGACACGCTTTTGGTGGTACCCGTCGTCCTGACCCTCCTCGCGTCGTCCGCCACTCGCTGACAGATTTCAAACTCCAGGTCTCGAAAATGCCTCCACCCGAAACGCTGCACGATTTGCGGAATCTCCATGCCCGCCTCTTCCACGATCATGTCATCCAGACTCCTCAACACGAACCGGCTATCCGCGGCCATCAACCTCCGGCACAGCGCGCTTTTGCCGCACCCTCTTCCGCCGATGAGAATCAGCGCGGGAGGAACCCGGTGGTCGGAGGTGGATGGCGCGTTTTCGTTTGAGGCGCGAGGAGAAACACATCGGTCAGCGCCAGCGCGGTCGCGTCCGGGGAACACCGCGCGGGTGACGAATTTGTCGACGTGGGGAGAACCGCGCCGGGAAGGCGGGGCCGACGAACTCGCCCTTCCCGCGGCGAGCATCGGACGCAACACGGCCGCCCGCTGCGAAGAGTGTGATCGTTTAGGGCAAGGATTGACAGTGCGATTTTTGACAGTGTTTTTTTTTTTCAGTCTCCTCTCAGTATCGCTTTTCTCGGAAGCCGCGACGCACAACGACGCGCACACGACACCCTAAACATGTCCTCCGACGCAGCGCATACCGCCATGACTGCCGCGATTGGTGGTCTCGCTATCGTCACTACTCCCGCGAGCCTTGCGGACGCGCAAGACGCCATCCCGGGCCTTCCCGACCACGTCGTTGTCACGCATATTCTCCGATCTGAGTATTTCGACGATCCCGCCGATCTCGCACGGCTCCCAGCGGTGAGCCGCGCGATGCGCGACGCGGTGGCTGACACGGGACTTCAGTTTGAGGAGCTTGCTGAGTGGAAAGCCGCGGAGCTTGGATGTTTGAGCGCGTTGAAGCGCCGGAAACGGGGAGGTCGCCTGTCGTATCAAGAACGCCTTTGTCAGGCAGCGGCGAGGAGCGGAAAACTGGAGGAGTTGAAGGTGTTGCGCGCGAACGGTACGCCGTGGGACAGGTCGACGTGTTGGACGGCGGCAATCGGCGGTCACCTCGAGGTGCTGCAGTAGGTGCACACGAATGGCTGCCCGTGGGACGAGCGGACGTGCTGGGGCGCGGCGAACGGCGGGCACCTCGAGGTGCTGCAGTGGGCGCGCGCGAACGGCTGCCCGTGGAGCGGCGAGACGTGCGAGTTTGCGGCGAAAGGCGGGGATGTTGAGGTGCTGCGGTGGGCGTGCGCGAACGGCTGCCCGTATGGGGAGAAGGAGCTGTTTATCGCCGCTCAACATGGCCACGAGGCGGTGGTGCAGGTGCTGATCGAAGCGGGTGCGAACGTCAACAAGGAACATTGATTACGGCGCGACGCCGCTGTACGCCGCCGCTGGAAACGGCCACGAGACGGTGGTGCGGGCGCTGATCGAGTCGGGCGCAGACGTCAACAAGGCGGATATTGGCGGCGTGACGTGGCTGTTCGCTGCCGCTCATGTGGGCCACGAGGCGGTGGTGCGGTCGCTGATGGAGTTGGGCGCGGATGTCAACAAGGCAATTGATTACGGCGCAACGCCGCTGTACACCGCCTCTTATTTCGGCCAAAAGGCGGTGGTGCGGGCGCTGATCGAGTTGGGCGCGGAAATCAACAAGGCGGATATTGGCGGCGTGACGTGGCTGTTCGCTGCCGCTCATGTGGGCCACGAGGCGGTGGTGCGGTCGCTGATCGAGTTGGGCGCGGATGTCAACAAGGCAATTGATTACGGCGCGACGCCGCTGTACACCGCCTCTTATTTCGGCCAAGAGGCGGTGGTGCGGGCGCTGATCGAGTCGGGCGCGGAAATCAACAAGGCAAGGGATATCGGCGATACGCCGCTGTCCATGGCTGCTCAAAACGGCCACGAGGAGGTGCTGCGGTCGCTGATCGAGTTGGGCGCGGATGTCAACAAGGCGATGAATGACGGCTGGACGCCGCTGTACATCGCGGATAGAGAGGGACACGTAACGATTGTTCAGATTCTCAAAGATGCCGGCGCGGTGTGACGACGGAAATGCCGGCGCGTGTTGCTCCCGAACCGGGTGGATGTGAACTGCGCACGCGTTGTGTACGCGAAGTGACGAACGAGTAGAGATGAGCGCGCGCGATGGAGTATTAGCCTGTGTTCGAGAACAAAGACATGAACAAGCTTTTGCTGTTGCGAAGAGCCAAGGAGCAAAAAAAGCTTCCAGTCTGCAAAACAGCAAAAGTATGTTGTTGATCTTACAAGGATTCGAACCTTGAATCTCGGGTTCCGTAGACCCGCGCCTTATCCATTGGGCCATAAGACCTGCGCTTTCGATTGCGATATTCATCGCACCGAGATTTGTTTCACTGTGACATCAATGTTATGGGCTGGATTTATATTCTCAAAACGCACCGGAGTACCCCTGTACCTACCCTCTCAGACGTCCCCTCGGAAGGTGGTAACGCTCGAGAAGAAAGCTCGACGAGCCACAACGTCCCAACGCCACAACGACCCGCACATGACACCCCTTTCATGTCCTCCGACGCAGCGCATACCGCCTCAACTGGCGCAAGCGGCGATGCCGCGACCGGCACTACTCCCGCGAGCCTTGCCGACGCGCAAGACGCCATCCCGACGACATCGTGGTCATTCACGTTCTCAGATCCGAGTATTTCGACGACCCTGCCGATCTCGCACGGCTCCCAGCGGTAAGCCGTGCGATGCGCGACGCGGTGGCGGCGACGGGGCTTCGGTTTGAGGAGCTTTATGAAGACCGTGCCGTGGAGCTCGGGTGTTTAAGCGCGGTGCAGCGCATGCAACGGGGAGGTCGCCTGTCGCGTAAAGAACACCTTTGTCATGCAGCGGCGAGGAGCGGACAGCTCGAAGAGTTGAAGGCGTTGCGCGCGGAAGGTTGGCCGTGGGACAAGTTTACGTGCGCTGTGGCGGCGGAGGGCGGGCACCTCGAGGTGCTGCAGTGGTTGCGCGCGACCGGCTGCCATTGGAATGAGTGGACTTGCGAGCAGGTGGCTAAGAGCGGGAACCTCGAGAAGCTGCAGTGGTCGCGCGCGAACGGCTGCCCGTGGAGCAAGTGGACATGCTGGAGCGCGGCGAACGGCGGGCACCTCGAGGTGCTGCAGTGGTCGCGCGCGAACGGCTGCCCGTGGGACAAGTTTACGTGCGAGGCGGCGGCGGCGGGCGGGCACCTCGAGGTCCTCCGTTGGGCACGCGCGAACGGCGCACGGTGGGACGAGAAAACACGCGCGGTTGCTGCGCAGCTCGGGTACGTCGAGTAATACTCCAGAAACCAAAGAAAGAAAGACGAAAGAAAGACGAAAGACGAAAAAATAACCCGCTTGCCTGCCTGAACACGATTGAAAGACACATAGAACGACTCGTGCTTCCAGAAAAGAACCACAAAGACATCATTGTTCACGTTTCAAAGACTGGGATGCATACGACAACTTCTTCACACGTCCTCGGCGTACGCGGTGTTCGACGTCCTTGTCGTCGTTTCTGTTTTGGGTTTTTCGGTGTTCGGCGTCCCAGCAGAGCCGGAAACGCCAAAACCGTTTCCGCGCGCGCCGGGCGCCCCAAACCTACCACCTCCCCCCCCTCCCTTCGGGTCCCCAAATCTCCCACCTTTTCCTTGATTTACGTTTCCTGAATGCCCGGCGGTGTGCGCGTTTAGTCGTACTCGTTTCCGCGCCCGCCCACCCCCGTCGCCGTCCAAGTCCTTCGCCTCCATCTGTTTCCGCAAAAGCTTGTCAATCTCCGCGCTTCGTTTCATCACGTTCTTAAACTCTGCCGCGGGCGCGCGCTGTTTCAGTACCCAAATGAAAACGCCCCCCGGCGAGCGCTTTTTCAGCTCTTGGGTTTTGGTTTGGTTTGTAGGGGTAACGCGTGACGTACTTGTAGCCCCTTGTTTCCCGTGACTTACCCTGCCCTGGTGTCCGTTATCGCCCGCGAAAAAGCACAACCCGGAGTCCAACAAAAACGCCTTTTTGTCACTGGCGCTTTTGTTTTTATTCCGACTTTGTTTCTTTGCCTCGGCGAACGCCGCCTCCGTGGTTTTCAGCGCCCCATCCGCCAAACCCGCGCCGAAGGTTTTTATCAGAAGCCGTACCAGGTGTTTCTTCGGTTCATCAACTCGGCGGCAAATCCGTTCCGCGAGTTTCACTTCGTTTGGTTCTAGCGGAACGAACGTGTGCTGGTCGCGCATCTCGGCGTCGGCGTCGTCGTCGTCGTCCAAAGTGTTTTTATTTTGTAAATTCCCATCTTGCGCGCCGCCGCCGGAAAAACTAGCACTTCCAGCCACGTTACGTCCTCTGTCTTCCTTCCTGAGTTCATCATCAACAAGGTCCTCATCTCCTTCAAAAAATCCCCCATCAACAGTATCTTCTTCCACTTGCATCGGCGAAACCGTTTCGTGCGTGCGCTTGGCGCTCGCGGCGGGAGATGCGGCCGCATCGCCAAATCCGAAACCATCGCCACACCGAGGTTGACGTGCGCCCGTTTCGATCGGCCCGTCGCTGCTGCGCGTCTCGAAACCCTTGCCGTCCCCAAACGTGCTCGTCACGTCTGCCACAGGGCCTTGATGATGAGTTTGAACCGGCTCAAATTTGTCGGCCACCGCGACCGCGACCGCACGATCGCTAAACCCGGTGGGCACAAATTCAGTTTTCGTCGCCAAGGGTTCCGGGACCAGCGGCATGTCCTCGAAATCCACCAAGTCCGTCTCCATCTCGGGCGGGGTCATGTCGATGTCTGTCAGCACGTCGTCATCGTCCTCACGAAGCAACGCCTCCACGTCCATCCGTGCTGAGAGGACGGCGTGGGCCTCCGAACGGCGCCTGGGACGCGCGCGATGAGAAATGATTGCAAACGAAATTGGGTTCGCTTTTGGACAGAAAAGCAAAGAACTGGCAGTTGTGAAGAAGCGCCAAGCGGGGACTACGGAAATTCTCAAAGACCAGGTGACGTATGATTCACAAAAACTACTACAATCCGAAGGGTCACCACAACGAGACGACAGACACATGTTCAAACACGTTTGCGTTTCATTAACAAAAACGCTACGTGCGTTCGATCGACAGATTCTCAACCGCACACAGCCTAATACTCCTCGGTTTTGTGCGAGATCTCCTTTTTCATGGACAGAAAGTCGGTGAACTCTTGGGCGGGGGGCTTGGTGAACGTGGTTTCTTTCCACAGCTCGGGGGAGAGGAACCCGTAGGTCTTTTTCAGGGCAAAGTACACCGCTTTGACGAAGTTTCCCAGGGTTTTCGTGCTGCCGGTGGTGCTGGTAAACACATCCTTCACGCCAGCCATGGCGAGCACCTTTTTCGCGGTGATCGCGGCGACGATGCCGGCACCTTTGGGCGCCGGGATGAGTCGGACGGACACGCTGCCGCACTTTCCGGTGATTTTCGTGGGGATGGTGTGGGGAGGGCCGATCTTACCGCCCCAGTACCCTCTGCGCACCGGGACCATGTTCAGCTTGGCCAGGATCATGGAGCCTTGGATGGAGTGCGCGACTTCCTTGCATGCCTTCACGCCCAACCCGATGTGGCCGTTGCTGTCGCCGACCACGACGAAAGCCTTGAAACGCATGCGCTGACCGGCGCTGGTTTGCTTCTGCACGGGCATGATCTTCATCACCTCATCGGTGAGCTGCGTGCCGATGAAGTGCTCCACGATCTGGTACTCCTTAATGGGGATGGAGAAGAGGTAGATGTGCTCCAGGGACTTGATCTTGCCTTGCTGCACCAAGCGGCCGAGCTTGGTGCAAGGGGTCCACTTGTCCTTGTCGTCATCGCGGCCCCTGCCGCGGCCGCGTCCTCTGCCGCGCCCACGGTCGCCCCTGCCACGGTCACCGCCCCTGTCGCCGCCACGGCCGCGGTCGCCGCCCCTGTCGCCTCGGCCGAAGCCGCGGCCGAAGCCGCCTCGGTCGCCGCCACGCGCGGGAGCGTCAGCCATTGTGCGTGAGTTCTGTGGTTTTTTGGTTTGGAGGATGTGAGGGGTGGGTTGGGAGGTCAGTCACGAGGAAACTACAGAAGGGTACCACACAAGGGGACCGGGCGCTGGATTGACTCTCCGAGTGTCTTTCCGCGCTGGTCGCTGTCATCAAAAAAAAACCAATAGCACCAAGCGGTTCGCCGTGCGAAGGCAACAGGTCGCGAGCGCTCGAAAAATGCTGGCGCCCAGCAAAACCCTAAACACCATCTTCGACATCGCGCGTTGGTGGTGTCCGGAGAGACGCGCGTGCGTGCGAGTCGTGATGGATAATTCCACCCCGACCTGGTCTGGTGTGGTCACACCAACCACCGCGTCACACTCGCGTATCTCGTGTCGTGTCGTGTCGCGTCGTTCGTCGGAGGTCACGCCGCACGTCGCGATGCCGCGATGGCGGAAGTTTAGGGTCCGAACGTTGGCGCGCTTCTCCGGACCCGGCGGACCCGGGACGGCCGCGATCGCGAACCACCGACGACGCGCGTGTTAACCACACAAGCTCGCTACTAGCATCCGAAACACGTTAAGGGAAAGACGTACCGTCGAGGGGTGTCGACGCTCGTGCGTGAGATAAAGGCGGATGATGTGGGGTGGCGGATGTTGACGAGGCACATCGATGGCAAAGCAGACGAACGCGAACCGGAAAAAAAACGCAAAAAGAGGTCACAGGCAATTAGTCACAGGATTTCACATTTCATATGGCACGATTTACCCGTGATTGGGGGTCTCGACATCATTTGTCGATCTCCTAGCAGCCAAAACTCGTAACGTCCGAGGAAACGACCGCGTTCCTGATTGCCTCGCGCCCTCGTTCACGTCTCGCCCCAGCCACAACACCAGGCGCGACATGTCGTGTAATATAACCCGAGGCGCTACCACGAGCGCGCCAAGCAGAGCGCGCGCATCTCTCGTGACCAAAACGCAACCGTCCGAGACGCACACAACGATTGCCAGCCTTCCCCAGGTCGTTTTGGCTCTGATCCTCGGTCCGCACATTCTCCCTTATCCCATTGACCTCGCGCGTATCCTGGTGGTTAATCGCGCGATGCGCGACGCAGTGAAGGCGACAGGGCGCCAGATACGTGAGATGAACACGTGGAGAGCCGAGGAGCTCGGGTGCTTGGGCACGCTGAAGCATCTGTATCGCGAGGTCGTCTGATTTGGACACACAGTCTTTGTTCCACGGCGGCGAGGAGCGGACAGCTCGAGGTGCTGCGGTGGGCACGCGCGAACGGCGCACCGTGAAACGCGCGCACGTGCGCACATGCGTCCGCGCGCGGGCACCTCGATGTGTTAAAGTGGCTGCGCGCGAACGGCTGCCCGTGGGACAAGAGAACGTGCGAGTGCGCGGCGAAGGGCGGGCACCTCGAGGCGCTGCGGTGGGCGCGCGCGAATGGGTGCCCGATGGACGGGAAGACGCGGGAGTACGCGGCGCAGCAGCGTGGGTACGTCGAGGACGACGGAAGGTACACGTATGTCGAGAACGAGTGGTTTGAAGACTCGTTAGGGTGGTAAAAAGACCACATCCTTTTTCGAAAAATATTTTTCTACTTGGCGCCAACCGTGCGCAGCAGCGGCGACCCTTTTTGTCCCGCGAACGCGGGGACGAACATTCGGAGCATGTTTGACGTGAGGCGCATGAAGTTGAAGTGCGCCATGGAGGCCCACATCGCGGACGCGCCCGCGGAGGCACCCGCTATTCCCAGAAAGTTCAAAACGTTCCCGCAGATTTGCCCCACCCCGCCGAAGAGTTGCCCGAAAATTCCAAACCTTTCCAGCACTCCAAAAAACACGGCGCAAGGACCGCCGACGTGCCCGGTGGCGTGAAGACACGCGGCTAGCGTGGCGTACGCGAACAGCGAGTTCGGGAGGTAACAGATTGTCATGAACTTCATGTCCCGCGCGGCGAGAAGGCACCCCTCGCTGCCCATGGACGCCGTGTGTAACAGCAACGCGAAGGACATCACCGGCGCGCTTTGTTTCATGATCAAAACGACCTCGGCGCTGTTGGTGAATATCTGCGGTACCCCCGCGGCGATGCACCAGCTCAGGGCGCCGTTGAACATGCCGAGACACGCGGCTGATACCAACAAAAGCACGCTCACCTTTACCGCCCTGTTCGTACCAAGACTTGGCGGCAGAAAGCTCTGCGCCGCTTGCGCCACGCCGTCGCCCATGACCGCGAAGAAGAAGTAAATCGCGGACATCACGCCGTTGGCGGCGGAGCACTCGGGGGAAATCGCGGTCACTGCCTGGACGATCACGGCGACGTATATTATTTTGATCGTGTTCAAGAAACACACCGGGCCTTACGATGGGTAAAAGAAAGCGTCAGTCGGTCGTGACGTGTATATCCGGGATTGGTATGAGGGATTGGGAAGGGTATACTGTACTCCATAGTATGAGGGATTGGAAATAGTCCCTTCTGGTCGTAACCGTCCCTACGCAGGACGAGTATGCGCACTCGCGAAGGCGGAACGTGGTAAGTGGGAAAGTTCCGTACCCGCGATTTGCAGGAACCGCTTGGTCTGCTCCACCGACGGGAACGACACGGGCAGCTTCCTTAAGCTGGGCGGGCCCTGGCCGTCGGGAACGGTTTTCCCAGTTGAGATGTCTATGAACTCGTTGCCGAATCGGCTTCGGCGGTTGCCTTCTTTGAGTAGTAAATAAACCAAAGCGACGCCCATGGTTATTTGCGCCGCCACGGTCGCCCACGCCGCGCCCGCGATGCCCCACCCGAAAATCACCACCAACAACACGTCCCCTAACAAGTTCGCGATCGCGGCGAAGGCCACCGCGAGTAGCGGCTGCGTTGGGGATTTGCACGCCAAGAAACTCGCCTGCGCCACTGCCACGACCATTGCGGCCGGGACGCCCCTGATTGGGCCAAAGGAAAAGTGTCAGTCTTTCGGACCGCGTGTATTACGTAAACAGTCGGGCCGTAATCGGGCCTCCACAGTCTTGTAGTGCAGTCGGGTACTCTGGACAATCGGCAAACAGGGAGGCGGGATTTGGAGTTGGGAAATACTCACCACAACCTCGCCGTTGCGTACTTCAGCGCGAAAGGCACAACCGCGGCGGACGCGGGCCCAGCGAACGCGGCTACTGTGGGCGATGCTATGCACCGCAACCCTACGGACAAAATCGTCCCTCCAATAAACGCCAGGGCCATGCCATCCGCGATTGTTTTTTCGGAATCCGCCTCGTTGTTTTCTATGCTTTCTTTTTGCGAATCGTCTTCGTCTCGTTTCCTCGCTTTTCTCAAACGGTCCTGCGCGACCAGCGTGGTGGTCGCCACCGCCAGCGAGCTCGATATCAAGTACGCGGGGTAATCCACGAACACCGCGCCCGGGGTCATGGCGGCGAGTTCTATTAAACTGCTGGTACCGACCACCGCGGTGTCCACCATTGAAAGAACGGGGCCGCACATCCAAATCGCCATCGTGGGAAGCGTGAACTTGACGAGCGACGCGAACCCGTCGTTTTCCACGGGGGTGTTTGTATTTTTTTCATCTTCCGCGAATGATGACGATGTCGTGTCCGTGTCCTGTCCTGTCCCGTCCGTGTCGTCGTCGTCTTTGGACCCGGTTGGGACCGCCATACGCGTGTCCGCCGCGGCGCGTACCTTAAACGAACCGCGGTGACTCAGTGTGGTCAACGAACCATGGGTTGATCCCACTCCCAAAAACGCGTCGTGTTTACCTAAGGTTTTTGGCATCGTCGCCGAGGGCTTGGAAACCCATCGTACGCTGCGCACACGACACGCTCGCCGTTCCCAAGTTCTACCAGGCACGCCCGCCGACCCGTCCAAACCAAATATCCCCCGCGGCACAACCGCGGACGTGACCACCGACATCGCCCCGGGACGCGTGGTCCCCACAACTCGCGACCGCGCGCGTGACGCGACGACGCGTCCAAGAATGACGACGAGTTATCCACGAGTTATCCACGAGTTATCCCAACGCGAACGCGGGCGGGGCGACGGGGCGAGAGCGCGAGACCGCTTGGCGCTTGGCGCGCGTGCGGTGCTCGTTCGTCCTTTTGCACCCTTGCAATGCGCACCGCCTTCCCACGCCAAATAACACCGCCGCGCGTCGTCGGTTTTTCGCTTTTTCCCCTCGCCCCTCGCGCGTCTCGGCCCCCTCGGCGGCGGCGATGTCGCCGTCCCACCCAACACCCCCCCGACCTGTCGTGCCCGTGACTCATCAGACGCAAACCGCCAAACCCCGGTACCGCGGCGGCGCGGAGATCCACCACCGTTTGATCGAGGGCGGTTGTTTCGTTTCCGAGTCTCTCGATGTGAAATACGACGTAACCTGTGATGAACTGGAGAGCCTGCAAACCAGGTTACAACGACGAGACCCGACGATGGGTTTGATCGACCCTTCCCGGTTGGTGACGTGCGATGGAGACGCGCGGGACGTGGCGCGGGTCACGATTCACGGCGGTGAGGAATTACCCTGGAACACAAACACCTTCGACGTGTTCGTGTACCTCGCGCATCTGATCACGGAAAACGAGTTGTTCGCGCACGTGTTTTGCGACGAAAGCGAAAGCGAAAGCGACGACGACGAGGACCGGAAAACAGAAGGTACTGCGGGTGCAACGAGCCCTTCGCAGGTTAGCCAGGTACCACGGAACACGACGGTCCTTGGCTCGAGCCCCAACGGTGAAAGCAGCACGGACGCATTTTTCGCCGACGGGAGCTTCACGGGGACGTTGCTTTGGGACGCGTCTCTTCGGCTCGCCGGGTTCGTGTTGCGGTCGCACCGTTTTCGGAATTTGTTAATTGGCGCGAACGTCGTGGAACTCGGGTGCGGGGTGGGGCTTCTCGGTTTGGTCGCGAAACGGTGCGGGAGCGCGATTTGCGCGCTGACGGACCGGGAATCACTGCGCACACTGTGCGAAGATAACATCGAGGCGTGGAGGTTTGTGATTGATAAGGAGACGGAGGATACGAAAATGGTGAGAAGGCGTGATACGAAAATCGAAAATCAAAACGACGACGAGAATCTCGATGTACAGGTTCGGCCGGAAGGTTCTGGACCTCAACTGTTCTTCTGTGCCCTTGAATGGGAAGATGAAAGAAGCGTGACACAGCTAAAGCAAAGACTACACCACAAAGTGGACGTTATTTTCGCCGCGGATTGTGTTTTCGGCACTTTGTTCGGAAGCAGTGAGCCGCTTGTTGCCGTTTTGGAAAAATTGAGCCAACCCGGCACGGAAATAGTAATAGCCACGGAGCGCCGGCCGGACGACGGACTCGGGTCGTTCCGGGTCGCGATGCACGAAAACTTTACGCGAAAAGTTCTGGAAATCACCGGGCCTGATGGCAGCGAGCCGGGAGGGGGGGTGGGGGATATAGTCATAGAATCGTACCGGTTAAGAAAGTAGTGTAAAAACAAGAGCCTAAAAAGTCGCCAAAGTCGGCACCGAACCGTCACTTCGCGTCGCGCCACGCCGCGTTCAGCGCGTTCGCGACCGCGTTTACCCGGGCCAGGATTTTTTCCCGGTCCGTCGCAAGAAGCCTGTTACCGAAATTACCCACAAACTTATCCGGATGCCACCGCCTGACTAATTGGTGGTACGCGGCTTTCATTTCCCGCGACCCGGGTTCCGCGCCGCGCGATGTTTTTTCCAACAACTTGTTCATCTTCGGCGGCCACGGCACGTCGTCGTAACCCAAGACTAATTGCTCTGTGATTGTTTCCCCTGAGCTGGTTGCGCGTGTCCGTGTCTCCAGCTCATCCCACCGCGTGTCATGTACCTGCCATTTCCGAGCCTTGGCATCTTTCTTGTCCTCCTGTCGCTTTGCTTTCTGGTCGTGTTTTTCGTCGTGTTTCCGTCTCTGCGCGTCGCCGTACGTTTCATCACTTCGTCGCCTTCCCTCATCATCTTCCCTCGCCTCATCCTCAGCCTCGACCCGTGCCCAGCGCTCGGCCTCTGAAACCGCGCGCTCCACCCTCCGCCGACGCTCGTCGTTCGTTTCGTGGGTCTGGTACATTCCGTACCCAGGTGTTGTTTGTGGAGCCGAGTGTTCCTGGGGAGTAGTGGAACTCGGGTGTCCATTGCTAAACTGCGACGACGCTCCAAACGTCGGTCCCGAAGATAATTCCGAAACCCATCGCGAGCCATTCCACGTCGTGCCGGGCGGTCCGTTCGTCTTTGGAAGCCCTTTTTGGCTGTTTCCACCTCGTACCTTACGTATCAACAGGTTCACGACCCAGTGGAACGGCCGGCCTAGCCCGCGCGCGTGCGCCCACGTGAAACACAAGCCACTGACGGAACCGAAAAGCGCGAGTCGCGCGAAGAATGCGTATGTCCCGAATCCAAACACGTCGCCGGTCGGGGCGGCGAGCCGTACCACACAAACTAAACAAAAAGAAACCGCCGCGCATAAACCCAAAATGCGTGTCGTGCGTCGCGACACCGTCGAGTCGCGACGCATTGCGCGGCGCGGGCGTGACAGACAGTGCGAACGATGGAAGTCGGCAGGCCGCGGGCAGCTTTTCGGTACCGAAATCATCGTCAGTCTGTCAGTAAAGAAGTCACCAAGAGTCGAGTTGTGGTCCTTCCGTCTCCGGCCTTCACTTCACGTCCGCGTCACGCCAGCGTCGCCGGCTCGACGAGACGCGCGATGTTCTCCAGGCGCGCACGACGCAGGGCGCTGGTGTTCGTGGGCGTAGGGTACGTGCCGTGTGGTCAAGGCACACGCACCGATGTGTTTGCAAATCGATTCAACGGCTCCCCGATGGCACTTTTTCTCGGCACGCCATCTCGTTTCGAACGCACACACTGCATGTCCACCCATGCTGACCTTTTGCTTTCCCGCTCCCGTCTGAATCACACAGCACTTGTTGCGCGCTTGCGTACGGCGCGAGACAGGCGTGGCTCGCCGGTTTTGAGGAGGAGGAGGAGGACGGTCAAGACGACGTTCTGGACGGGGGCGAAAAAGCCAAAAAGCAAAAAAACTCAAGACCTTTCCTTGAAAAAGCACCTGCCGATGGCGTGGTGGACGCGAACGTCGTTCGGTACGACCGCGAAAAACGTACGGACACAACGGAGCCTGAGAAACAAAAGGACACGACGGCGCGCGTGGATTCGCCCGGATCGCGTGACCAAAAAACTCCCCCCCCGTTACCGGTGGTGACACCGGTAAAGTCGCCAATAAATGTACCGACAGAAAAAGCACCAATGATCCGTCCTGCGGTACCGACGAGTCCGACCGTAACGCCGTTACTACTGAAACCAACCGTACCGAAAGTCGCGACGCCGCCCGCGGTGAAAAGTAAAACGCCCCCCGCCGACGAACAAACCACTCCCGAGGATTGGGAATCGCGCGTGCCGTCCGATTGGCGCTCTCCCCAGGCCACGGTTGGTGAGAAAACAAAAACCCCTTCTCGGGTGTCGCCGCCGCCCTTCGGCGCGACGTGGGCGGCGTCCCCCGTGCCGACGCCGCGGCTGCGCGCGAACGGAGCGGACCGCTCCGAGACGGTTGGAAGGAAAGCGCCTAGTGAGAAAGTATCTACGGGTACTACGGAACAAGAAGTCCAGACGCAAACACCGCAAACGTCACAACCTGTGACCGCGACGACTCCCGTGATCGCCGTGCGCGCCGGTGGTCGTGGCGGGGGCGTGGACACGACGGAAACGGCGGCTTCCGGCGACACGGAGAACGACAAAGCGATGCTACGCGCCTACGACGCCATGCAGCGAACGTTCGAGCTCGAACGAAAAGGCTTCGACTTAACGGAAGTCACAAAAACAAAGCACTACTTCCACTTCGAAACCCACCCCGGGGTGGGGGTGTGGCCGTTGCCTTATAATCAGTGCGGGTTACCGAAAGAGTGCGCGAGGTTGGTCGTTTTGTCTTTGCTGGACGCGCCCGCGGTAGCAGCAGCGAGTGCGGCGTGCGCGCGAGAGGTTTTCAAGATTTTCGGCGATCAGGTACGTTTGTGTTTCCCAAATCCAGGCACCGGCCGTTTGCCGATTGTCCGCCCGTAGCTACGTAACACGCGCGGCCCGAAAGACGTTGACCACTTTTCTTTTGTACACTCAGAAAATCCCGTGCTTCAACGTCGCGCGGACCGCGTACCACGTCAGTGTGTTTTTCCTGTCCCTACCGTCCGACCCGATGGCGGACCCGTTTACAGCAGAGTCTAAGGAGGATGTATCGGGAAGTAACGGTAGTACCGGGGATTCACGAAAGGTTGCTATTTCCGTAAATAACCATTCGCTGAAAGCGCTTGGCGATAAGTTCCGGTGCGACGCACGACGGGAAATGGAAACGGTCGAGGCGTGTATCTCCGGCGCCGAGTGCGGAATAAACCCGGCGGTGACCTTGACCGTGGACCGGATAACCATGACCACGAGTGGGGCGCTGGTGTTGCTGTTTCGCGATTGCGGCGGGGAGTTGCGGGACATCCGGGAAAGTTTAAAGAAAGCGTTCCCTGGTGCGCCATCGCAACAAACGAAAATCGCGCACTGCACCCTACTCCGCGCGTTTCCGGAAACCGAAACGCAGGTAAGTATTTCCCATTCACCACATACCGCCTCCCTGATTGCCCATACGAGACTGACACTCTCTTTTTTATCTTAGCTCACGGATTCCTCCAGCGGCCGCGCCTTGGCGGATTGCAAAGCCGCGTGTTTGAGGTGGACCACGAGGTTAAGGGGCACTGTGGTGCAAATAGACCGCGCCTGGCTGGTTAGAGAAGAGCGGTTCTCGTCCATCGACGGCGCGAGGCACGCGTTTCGGATTGGAGGGTAGTTTATATAGAGTTGCATGAAAAGATATTCACAAGGAGTGAATTGTAGTGGAGTCTTTTCTTCGTGTGTACTATGTAGTGTTGATGTACGTTATAGTCTTCCATCATCGTCGATGTGGTCTTGTAACTTCCGTCGTCTACTCGCTCTCTGGCTCGCGTTTGACTCGCTTTGAACTCGGCGGAGCCGCGCGTTCCGCTTTGCACTCCGCGCAGTTCTGTTTCAACTTGCCGTGAGAGCAGGAGTTGCACTCCGCGCAGTGCTGTTTCAGCTTGCCATGAGGGCAGGGGTTGCACTGCGAGCAGGTGTTTTTCCGCTTGCCGTGAGGGCAAGAGTTGCACACCTTGCAGCTGTGTTTCAGCTTGCCGTGGGGGCAGGGACTGCACACCGCGCAGTTGCGTTTCCGCTTGCCGTGAGGGCAGGGGTTGCACGCCGGGCAGGTGCTTTTCACCTTCCCGTGCGGGCACGGCGTGAACTCGTTACAGCAATGTTTCACCTTCCCATGCGGGCAGGGGTCGCACTCCGTGCACTGGTGTTTCTGCTTCCCGTGGCAGCACCGGTTCTGATCCCATCTCATCACTCACTCGGTCGTTGCGCCTGTCCGCGCGCGTATGCCCTCGGACACCCGAAAGACGAATCGTTGTTTTGACGTGACGTTTCGTGAATATCGTTTGGGCGCTTTCTGCTGCTGTTTTTTTGCTACCTCCAAGACACGCCCCAGCGTCACTCGTCCCTGCGCGCCACTTCGCGACGATGAGCGCCGAAGCGAAACGTTCTTGGCGCACCGCGCTTCCGCGATGGCCGTTTTCGGGGGAAACGACCGGGGGTGCGCGCCTTGGGACGGGTCGTCGTGCATCGCGGGCCGGGTTCGCAAGGATCGCGGAATCGGTGGTGCCTGATTTTAGCGAAACACCACCGCCCGCCTTGTTCGAGGTCGCGGTAAAGTAAGTGCACACGCAAACGCACAACAACTCTATTTCGTACAACGCGACACACGTCAGAAGCGCGTTTCTTCACGAGCTACTACAGCAAAGAACACACAAGTGGACGTCAGCCGATACCCAACCATCTCGGTCTCTAAAACCGCAGAACCCTAACCAACCCTCGGACCCATCATCAATTCACTCACCCATCACAGACCGTCCTCGACGAAAACCAAGAAAGCCAGCAAGCAAAAGAACGAGTTCTTCAAGGTGGTGAAGGTTCGGGGCGACGGCCGGTGTATGTTCCGCAGTTTGGCCATCGGGTTGGCGCATTTGCGGAAGTTGAACCTGAGCGCCGGGGAGGAAGAAACAGACGCCGATCAGCTCCGGCTGGCGGTGGCGGAATCCATGTGCCGGTCACCCGAGAAACGGAAAAGCTTTGAAAACGCGGCGATCGCAATTTCGTTTGAAATGCCCATGGAGGTACGTATTCTGGTTTAGTGCACAGTCGTCATTAAAAGGAAGTGCACTACTTGTAACGTTTACTGGCGCACTCGCCGCGACTGTTACAAACCGGCATACCTCAAGTTACGAACATCACAAAAGACTGACACTTTTCGTTACCAATCACGCAGACGTACTGCAAGCGGTTACTGTCACCCGGCTTCTGGGGAGGCGAGCCCGAGTTACTGGTGCTGGCGGATATTTTGAAAAGGCCGATCATCGTGTACATACCGGCCGCGAAGGTGAAATCCGCGGTTAACAAATCGGGGTTCATTCCCATTCAGACGTACGGCAGTGAACACGCCAAAACAAAGAAAGGAACCGTTAAACAACCCGTCCGGTTGCTGTACAACGGCGAGAACCACTACGACGTGTTGATTTGAGTATTTTGGGGTTATTAGGGTGGGTGTTAGGTGTGGTTCGGTAGCCGGGATTGCGAGTAATCCCCACAGATTTCCTCTGTCATCTGTCTCGTCATTTTTTGCCTCCCCTTCTTTTCTGTCGTTTCGTTTGCCTTTCGTAACGTCCGAGAGACGGGCCGCCACAACTTGGCGCGCGTGCCACCGTCTGGATGGTCCCCAAACCCGACGCTCCCGCGCGCGGTCGTGACGCGACAGCGACGAGTCATGCCCACGCGCACGTAGCCGCCTCGAGCAGCTCCACCTTCGTGCGAGCCCCGTCCTATTCACCCGAAGAACTCGCGGGATTCCGAGACTTCGCTAAAGTGATGCCCGACGCGATCGGGGAGAAGGGAATGAAGGGTTCGGTCAAGGAGCTTTCGCCTGGAGGTGCTGTGGAGCGCGGGTGCTTAGGTACGCTGAAGAACTTACATCGGCGTGGTCATGTCACGTTTGACAACGAATTGACCATCGCCGCGGCGTTCGGCGGGCAGCTCAAGGTGCTGACGTGGTTGCTCGAAAACGGTTGCCCGGTGGACGAAGCGTTGGATAACGGTTGCACGCCGCTGTTAATGGCGGCTCAAAATGGCCACGGGACAGTGGTGCGGGCGCTGATCAATGCGGGCGCGGACGTCAACATCATGACGAATGAAAGCGACGGCACGACGCCGCTGTTCGCCGCCGCGTTTATGGGCTCCGAGACGATAGTGCGGGTACTGATCCAGGCGGGCGCGGACGTCAACATGGCGAGGGATAACGGCACGACGCCGCTGTACATCGCCGCTCAAAACGGTCACGAGGTGGTTGTGCGGGCGCTGATCAATGCAGGCGCGGACGTCAACAATACGTAGGATAGCGGCTTCACGCCGCTGTACATCGCTGCTCAAATGGACCACGATACGATAGTGCGGGCGCTGATCCAGGCCGGTGCGGACATCAACAAGGCGACTGAAGACGGCGTGACACCGCTGTACGTCGCCGCTCAAAACGGCCACGAGGCGGTTGTGCGGGCGCTGCACGAGGCGGGCGCGGACGTCAACAAGGTGGATGCTAACAACGAGACGCCGCTGCACATGGGCGCGAAAATGGACCACGAGGCGGTTGTGAGAGCGCTGCTCGAGGCGGGCGCAGACGTCAACAAGGTGGATGATAACGACGTGATGCCGCTATACATCGCCGCTGAAAAGGGCCACGAGGCGGTTGTGCGGGCGCTGATCGAAAAGGGCGCGGACGTCAATACGGCGGCGGTTGACGGCACGACGCCGCTGTACGTCGCCGCTGAAAACGGCCACGAGGCGGTTGTGCGGGCGCTGATCGAAAAGGGCGCGGACGTCAACAAGGCGGAGAATGACGGCACGACGCCGCTGTACGTCGCCGTTGAAAAGGACCACGATGTGATGGTGCAAGTGCTGATCGAAAAGGGCGCGGACGTCAAAAAGGCAACGGATGACGGCGCGACGCCGCTTTTCATGGCCGCTGGAATGGGCAACGAGGCGGCAGTGCGGGCGCTGATCGAGTTGGGCGCGGACGTCAACAAGGCAACTGAAGACGGCGCGAGCGTGACGCCGCTGTTCATCGCCGCTCATCAGGGCCACGCGGCGATTGCTCAGATTCTCAGAGATTCCGGCGCGGTGTGACGAAGTTAACAACGCGGGGGTGTCCGCTCCGCTCTTAGATACCTACAATGTAGATAAATCATAAAGTCGATTCGTGGCGGTGTCGTCACAAAAACACAAAACGCGTTATCACGTAAAGAAAAGCACAAAACGCTGCATGTGTTACAACCCAAAGCAAGAACACCTACGCCCACCGCGTTTCGCCCGTCGCGACGTTGTAGTAATACGCCCGTCCTTCGGAGTAGTGCGTTTGCCACTCGCCTTGTTGCTGCGGCGCGGGCGTGGCAGCTTGCGGCGCGATGCTGCCGGCTTGCGGCGCGACGCCCCACTCCGCGCTCGCCGTGGCCTGCTGCGCCGCCGCGGCGTACACTGCGGCGTTGGGGTCGTACGTTAAGGCTTGTTGGGTCGCTGCCTGCGGCGCGTACGCTTGTTGGGGCGCGTGCTGCCCGTACGCAGCAACAGGGGCGTAGTACCCCTGCGGTGTCGCGTAGTATCCCTGCGGCGCGTAAACGCCGGCGTGTGCTTGGTTGACTGGCACGGCCATCAACACGGGCTGCCCACCCATCGCGGAAGGGTGCGGTTGTTGCACGTGCTGCGCCATTGCGCCGGGCGCGCCACCGCCCCCGTACGCCGCCGCCACCATCCCCCCCTTGTCCCTGGTGTCTCCGTTTTCGATGACTTCGTTTAGTAGGCCTTGCGCCATCTGAACGCCTTGTGCGGTCCCGGTCACCACCACCGTCCCCACGTCGCGTTTCATGTCGAGCTTGGTGCCGGTTTGGGTTTGGATGTGTTTGATCATCTCGCCGCCCTTCCCGATGACCCGGCCCTCCGAGCCGCGGCACGGAAACTCGACGCTGACGGTTTGCGATTGCGAACTTTGGCCACCCCCCATCACACCAGGCACCGCACCTGCCATGGGCTGGTAGTGCCCACCGTACTGCTGCGCCACGGGCGCGCCGTACCCTGATTGTAAATAAATAAATGTTAGTCTTGTATGGGCAATCAGTCCGCGGAATGTGGTGATTGGGGAAATACTTACCATACGCGTGCTCCATCCCTCCCATCGCCGCCATCGGCGCCCCGTACCCGCCGCCGCCCATTCCTGACCCGTACCCGCCGCCGCCCATCGCCGCCCCGCCCTGCGCCGGCTTCCCCGCGCCGCACGCGAAGCAGTTGGGCTTTGACGCGAACACGTTGGCGCCGCACGCGCCGCACTGCCAGTCCCCTTGCACCGCGGCTGTGTTCCCCACGAACCGGTCCACCTGCAGTGCCAGGGTGTCGAGCACCGCACGTCGGGCGTTGATCACGCTGCCTTTTTTCCCCTTGATGTCGCAAAAGCCGCTTCCCTTCGTGACTTTCATGGACGCGCCGCTGAAGTTGGAAAAGAAAAGGGTCAGTCTCGTGTGTGGCGATTTTTAAGGAAACAAGGCACGGTGCGAGTTTCCCCGTATGCGCAAACAGTCGGCAGGAATGGCGGATTTGGGAAATACCGGTACAAGGTACGGACCTCTGCCGTTCGATTTCTTTAATCGTCGCGCCTTGTTTCCCAATAACCCGCCCTTCCTTGCCAGGACAAGCAACCTGGATCTCCACGTACGTCTCGACGTCGTCGCCTTGCAGGTCAAACGGTAATACCTCGTCCGGGTCGGGGTGTCTTAGCAAGGATTGCGATGTGGGTTGTTGTTGTTGTTGTTGTTGTTGTTGTTGTTGGTGGTGTTGGTGTTGGTGTTGGTGTTGGTGTTGTTGGCCGTGTTGTTGACTCACAGGGCGCCCACCGCCGCCCCCAACCGGTCGCGAGGTATCTCCGTTTTCGATCAAATCGCAAATCGCGGCTGATACGATAAAAGCCGAAAGTGTCAGTCTGGTATGGGCAATCGCAGAGGCGGAACGTGTTGGGTGGGAAAGGCCCTTACCTTTCACGGTTTCGAAAACCGCCGGGTCGCCCGACACAATCGCCACCCCGCGGTCGCGTCGCATCTCGATCTTCACCCCGTGCGTATGTTCCAGATTCCGAATCGTCTCCCCGCCTTTCCCGATAACGCGGCCCTCGTTTCCCCTAACGTCCAACTCGAAACACGGTTTTTCTTTGCCCTTGTCTTTACCGTGCGTTTGTGTTCCGTCTTTCTTGGTCTTCTTGGTGTTCTTTTTCGACTCGTCAGCGCCAGCCGCGTCGTCGCCGGTCTCGCGCGCGCGCTTACCGCGCGCCGACGGTTTCGGCGCGCGCTTCTTCGCAACATCATCATCAGCCTTCTTCTTCTCATCATCGGCATCTTCGTTCGCGCCGTCTTCATCATTCGCCCCATCCGGGTCGTCCCCTTTTTCCGCCCCAGGTGCTTGGGGGTCATCGGAAGTCTCTGCGGTTGCGGAACGGGAACGACAAGGTCAGTGTGGTGTGACCACGACGTGGCAGGAAAAGGGTTGGTGGTGTGTGCCGGGTGGTGTTTGCGCGGTGACGTAAATTACCGCACAGACGCACGAACGCACGTCGGCGGCCTCCCACGTTTCCTCGGGAGCGTGACTTGACGTGAACGCAATCGAAGCCGTGTGGCGTTTGCCCGTCCGGGTTGATGAGCCTTCACACGGTCTCTCCAGACGTACCTTTCGCGTCTGCACCCCCAGACCCAGAGGTCGCGCTCTCCAGCCGCGCCACCAGCGCCGGTTTCAGACCCGTCCCATCCAAGCCTTTCTCAACAAGCGCCGCGCGGAGCTGCGCCACGGTCATCTTGCTCGCGGTCATGGCGCAAACACGCGTGTTTGAAACGGGACACACTCACAACCACACACGCGTACTCACGCAAACGGTGCGTCCTTCGAACGCGAGTGTCGTAGTGTGTACGTGCCCCGGGGTCGACTCCAACAAGCGACAGATTCACTTCCCCGAAAGCCGCCGGCTTCAGCGACGTCCCGAACGGAAACTTCTCACAATTTTCCGAAAGTTGAGAACGCGCGGCGCGGAAGCACGTCATCAAGGCATGAACGTCCAAGTTTCCATTCGACGTCGCGATATGCTTACTACCTTCAGAAGGTATATGCTTTTTTTACGGGGTGCCCAGGGGATCTTCCGTGTCCATTATCAGCAGTATCTGGCAAATGTTCAACAGGCGCAAAAACTTCGAAGCAACGTGGCCGCCTGGGGCGCTCATTATCGCGCACGCGCGCGCGACCGCAACATGGTTCGCCGAAAAGACCCGTCTTCGAACGCAACCTTCGAGGCGTCGGAGCAGGTGGAGGGGGATGTGTCGTACTGTTTGGTGCGTGCCCGTCGTTTTCCGCTTCCGCGAGTTGGTTTTTGGCGCGCGAGTTCGGGGCCAATTTCGGCGAGGATGCAAAAACAAGCCCGCGCGCGTGAGATCGCGCCGGCGGCGCGATGTTCCGGTGGCGCCCGTCGCACGTACCGCGTTTGGTTGGGTGCTTCCCACCGAGAAGACCTCGATTCAGGGAGGGGCCGTGGCGCGCACGCCCCCCAAACGCCCCCGAAGAGCCCCCGAATAGCCCCCATTCGAACGCCCTTGCCTCTCTGTACGACAAAAAATTCGGTAAATTCGGCGAGCCCTCGAAACGGCGTGGCTTGATCGCGTTTCGAGGCGTTTCCAAGACTTTCGAGCTTCTTTTCACATAAAACTAACCGCGTCAATCCCTTTCTTGTTCCTTTTTTTTTCCCACGCCACGCACACGCCCCACTCAAAACAGTCCTGTAAGCGGTCTCGTTTAAAGTCCTGTTTCAGCCCGGGACGGGCGTGTTGCGCCGAGTGTTTGCGCCGGCGGCGAGAGCGGCAAAGCGAAAAGCGCGAAGTCGCGAAACGACAGAAACGCGCGCTCGAGATGGGTACGTGTTGGGTTTCCCAAATCCAGGCACAACGTTTACGGACCCTCTCTGACTGTTTGAGTGCACTACTATTAACATTTACCAGTACTGGCGACTGCTACATACGTCACAAGTAGACTGTTTACCCATACAGTACACCCATACTCGCGACTCGCGACTGACCGTTTTCCTTCCCAATTACAAGGCGACGCGCTCGTGGCGAGCGCATGTGACGCGGCGCTCGTCGCGGCGGCGAGAAACGGGGTTGGGGGATTTCAGGTTGGGGGGCCGGGGCTGCACGGGCTGGTTGGTCAGCCGGGTTTGCACGGGTTGTCCGGTCCTTTAGGTCATCTAAGTCAATCGCAGTTAGCCCAGCTAGGTCAATGCGGCGTGATGCCACATTTAGGGCAGGTCAACGCCCTGTCGCAGCTGGGGGGCGTGGGCACGCTTTCGCAGTTTAACGGGCAGGTTGGCGGTATTAATGGATTCGGGGCCCTGCTTGAGCAACGCAGGCTGGGGCTGATGGCGGCGCACGAGCTGATTCACGGGCGCGACCCGGGTTTGGGCGGGGTGAGCGCGCCGCGTTCGAATGGGACGCCGCGTTCGAACCCGAACGAAGCGGCTGGCGGTTTTCCGGGGCAAACCGCTTCACCGCCTCCCACGGTCGCCGCCGCCGTCACCCCCAGCAACCAGGGCGCCTCACAAAACGAAACGCACAGCGCCGCGGCGCTGTTGCAGCTCATGGGGGGAGGGCCTCCTGTGGGCGACGCGGGTGTGTCCCGGGGCGCGCCGGGGGGGAACGGCGCGGGTGCTCCGCGCGATCCGGAGCGCGGGTCGCAACCTGCAGGGCAACAACAACAACAAATTGGAAACCCGACGCAAACGGGAAACAAACAAACATCCCCCACGTCCGCGGCGGCGTGGCGTTTGGTGGCGGGCGAGAGCGGCGGGAGTGGGGGTGTTTTGGGGTCGGGGGGGGGGTACGCGCTTCCGGGACCCGGGCCCGGGCCCGGGCGCGACTTCGGGCTGAACACGCAAACACAAAACACACAACACCAAAACCAGCAAACACAGCACCAACAACAAAACGCCGGGCCGCAACACCTCGCCGCGAGTGGTGGCCTCGGGGGAACCGCCGGTGGTTCTTTCGGCATGCACACCGGACACAACACCCCACACAAGGCCGGGACGCTGCACAACCTACAGCTGTTACAGAACCTGCAGCAGCTGCAGCAGTTGCACTCGGCGGCGAGCGGCGGCGGCCACTTCGGAGGCGGCGGGTTCGGCGGCGACGCGGGGTTGTTGGGGGGCGACTTCCACCACCAGACCCTGTTCAATCACCAAAACCAACTCTGGGAGCTCCACGCGTTGCACGGCTTGGGGGCGGGGTCAGTGTCGGTAGGGATGGGGCACCACGGGGGGTCGCCGTTCGCGAGTCAGCTGGGGCAGCTCGGCGGCGCGAACCAGCTGGGACAGCTCAACAGCGCGAACCAGCTGGGACAGCTCAACGCGCTTCACGTGTTACAGGCGCAAGCCACGGGCAACGCGGCGGCGGCGGCGGCGGGGGGTATCAGCGGTGGACAGCAACAAATGACCGCCGCGGCCGCGCAACACCAACACGCGATGCACCAGAATTTGGGCGTGGGCGTGAATGCTCTGCACGCCGCGACTCCCAACCAAGTGCTCTTGGCGCAAGCCGGCGTTGGTAACAGCGGCGCCCTAGGCGGGTTCATACACGCCATGACCGCGAACGGGGACGCCGCGCGGGCGCTTCAGGCGCTGGGCGTGGGGTTTCCCAACGCGCTTCCGGGGGGGGCGGGGCCGGGGAATCAAGTGCAAAACGGCGTCTCGGGGCTCGCGAACGACTTGGAAACCCTGCGGCGACTCCAAACGGAGTTGGGGGTTTTCGGAAACGGCCTCGGCGCGAACGGCGGCGGGGTGGATGGTTTGCTTCACTCCGACAACGCGGCGATGGCGGGCAGAGTCCCGATCCCCGACCCTACGCCCGCCCCGGCGCGGGTCGCCAAAGAGCATACTCTCGGGCAACCCGGACCCGCGGACGCGCCGGTGATGGCCGCGGCGGCCAAAGGGCTTGGTGTGAGTGCAGAAATGCTGGCGCAGAAATGTTCTTCGGAACCAAAAGCGAGCGCGGCGCTCGCGGGGGTAGGGACGACGATAACGGCAGGTGACCCTGTGGATGAAAAAGAAAAAGAAACACGCGAACGAAAAAGAAACACCCCGGATGCGCGCGACGACAAGTCGACGGCCACAGAAACCACGGAACCGGCGGCGGGCGGGACCCGCGACTTGCTCGCGACCGAAAAAGAAAAAGCGCCCCACGCGGAAACCGAAAAGTCTGAACGCGGCGCGGTGACGAAAGAAACCGCGGAGACGGTCGCGTAAGCGCGCGTTCACAAGCGCACCCGAAGGCCACAGTCCTCGGGGGTTGCCACCGCGTTGGTGCATCACAAAATATCATTTGGGGAAACTCACTCCCCCCCTTAGAAATAAACCTTAGCCAGAATAGCCAACACACGAGCCCAAATGCGCGCCACGCCCACGCTCTTTAAGCGAAGAGGAAGAGGCGCGCGTTTAGCATAGACGAAAGACGAAAGATATGTAGAAAGTCAAATAGAAAGATACCCTTGGGAAAGAACCGCGAACGCGCAAAGTCGCGACGGTGCTCTAATAAAATTGTAGAGCGAGTACAATGTATGCGCTTTTGTAGTCGAAACACATGCTTTTAGCACAAGCGCATCATCGTCCGTCCGTCGTTCCACGTATCACACCGGTGGTCCTTACGTCTTGTCGCCGCGGAGGCGAAGAGATGCTCCAAATTGCGCGTCAAGAAAAAACACGGAACTTTCCGATTAAAAATTCCCCGAGCCTCTTTTTCGTTTCGTGTCACGCTTCCGAGCCTCAGTACCTCTCTCGCGATGGCTCGCGTTGAGGAAGGAAGTTTCCTGAGCGAAGCTCACGGTAGCGTGCGCATACGCACCAAGAGCTGGGTTCCCGTTTCGAACTCGGGTGGCGACGGTTTGTTGTCCAGCACCCCCCCGGTCGCGGTGCTGGTGTGGAGCCACGGCATTCACGAGCACCTCGGGCGATTTGAAAATTTGTACCACGCGCTGGTCGCACAAAACGTCGCGGTGCACGCGTGGGACCACGTGGGGCACGGCGAATCCGGGAACTGCGGCCCGAAAAAACACCAAATCCAAAACGGCTTCGACGCCGTGGTGAAAGACGCGACGCAGTACGCGAGGTACGTATAGACACGGATTGCGATGTACGTGGGGCGAATCAGACTGGAGTTTTTCTCACCAGCTGGAGAGAAAAATTGGTTCACCCGCGAAGACACGACAAAAACCTCTTTATACGCACGCTACTAACCCCCCCCCCCCCCCCCCCCCCCCCCCCTCGC
>Ga0222633_1000184_pt1 | contig 69860 bp, 75 predicted proteins | sample AntAcemetageno48_FD_179816 | JGI IMG/M metagenome (GOLD analysis project Ga0222633, IMG submission 179816) | Saline water microbial communities from Ace Lake, Antarctica - #48 | ecosystem: Environmental > Aquatic > Non-marine Saline and Alkaline > Saline | place: Antarctica: Ace Lake | collected...
AAGCCGCCCCCCCCCCACGTTAACCCCCTTGCCTCGCCGTTGCCCGAGACTAACCCCCACGTTCGCGAGCGCGTCCGCTTCAGAGTTGAACTGAGATACGTAAAAGAAAGTGTCAGTCTTTCGTAATGTGTAACAGGTATGAGCAAACAGTCACCCGTAATCGAGCCGAACAGTGTCGGGATTTGGGAAAGCCCCAACACGTACCTCGCGCTCCACGTGTTTCAAGGAAAAGTTCTTCGCAAACGGCGCGTCTTTAATAATCCCCCGAGCTTCATTAAGCAATGGTAACAAGTGTTCCTTTTTAACCTGCCACGTTCCGTTAACCTGGCTCACCACGAGCTTTGAGTCGCCTTTGACGCGCAAGTGCGTCACGCCTAAATCGCTCGCGGACCGCAACCCCGCGATTAACGACCTGTATTCGCTCTCGTTGTTGGTCAAATCGTCGCCCAAGTACGTCGCCAACTCGAACACCACGTCGCCTTTTTTAAGATGGTCATCAATAGTCTCGTCGTCCCGTTTAAGCAACGCCCCCGCGCCACTCGCGCCCGGGTTACCCCGGCACGCGCCGTCGAACAGCATGAGGTACTTGCCGGGCGGCAGCTTAGGTTTGGGCTGCGACGTGGATGGTTTTGGGGAAACGGCATCGTCGGATGGGATTCGGGAAACGGCATCATCCTCCGTCGCAATTGCATCGCCATCCTTGTCATCCATCCTCTCGTTGGCGTTCGTGGACATGCCCCTGCCGAAGCTTCGCGAGCTCGGCGCGGCGGTGCGTCTCTGGTTGGGTGACGTCGGCGGTGAGGTGACACCCACCACCCGGTTTGGCACTGCCGGTCGTGACCCGACATCACCACCACCACCACCCGCGTTCGCCGTGACCCACGCCGCCGCCTCGGCTTCGCTCCCGAAAGATTTGTGCAGCGCGCCTTTCATGCCGGTCACCTGTTTCGACGCTTCGTCCCACGACGCGTACACACCGGGTTCGTGACCGTGCGCCACGCCGTAGAACTTCGCCTTGTTTTTACCGCGAGGCATGTGTGTTGAGTACGGTAATCACGCCCGCCGCGCGTTTCGGAGTGTCGGCGGTTCCAACGAACGAAGAGAAGCAACGAACTTTCCCACGAAGCAACGGAAAACGAATTATCAGATGGGCAGCAAGCTACATGGGTCTTTCCAGGGGCGATGCCCTTTGCTTCTGTCGCCTGTGTGACCTGTCTGACTGTTTGCATATGTTCACCTCAAAACACGCCACGTAGACGTCGTCCGCCGGTTCGTGGCTGCTTGCTTTCTTCACTCGTCACCTCCAACATCTCGCGTGACTTCAGTCACATCTCTCCGCGCTTGGAGGCGCTTGCGTTTATCACAGCGCCGAGGATGCTCGCGGCTGAGTCGTTTACCGCGGCCGTCGCCCCCGCGCGATGCCACGTCGGGCGCGGCGTGCGGCCCACCGCGGTCGCGGCGTCGTCATCGAAGAGGATGACGTCGGTGCCGACGAAAGTTCGAGGTCGACGTGTGGTGCGCGCGCGCGCGGTGGAGACCGCGTCTACGACGGAGCAGGAGGTTGACCAGGACGACGAAGGTAACGCCGTGCCTTTGGAAACTGTGTCAGACAAGGGTAGCAATCCGGAGTCCTTCCCCAAAACCCCATCGTCCGCGAACGAAAACACGTTCGTGCGGTCCATCGCGCGGCAAGGCCGGGGCGACACGAACGGTGTGACGCTGAATGATTTGCTCGCGACACACACGGGAGGCCCGCCCAGGTTCTTCTCACCGATTCGGGATGACTTTAGGTCGGTCAAAGGGCACGCCTCTAAAGGGTCGGTCAAAGAGTACGTCTCTGACGACTACGTCAAAGCAATTGTCTCAAAGCCCACCCTGCTGTACGTTCCCGGCCTGGACGGCACCGGGTTCGCGGCGAGTTCGCAGTTCGCTTCGCTTCACGAAGATTTCAACGTAAGTTGCCTGAACGTCCCGGTGAACGACCGGGCCGACTTTTCAACGCTGGTACAGGTGGTGGTGCAGTACCTGGAGGGAATTAAGAACCCGGAAGGAGAAGGTAAAAACCCGGAAGGCGCTGCGGGATTCGAACCAAGGACCGGAAGGACCGGTACCGACGCGACGGGTGGTAACCGAGTCGTGTATCTGTTGGGCGAATCCATGGGCGGTTTAGTCGCGCTGGGCGTGGCGCAGCAAAGGCCGGATTTGGTGGATAAGCTGGTGTTAGTGAACCCCGGGTCGAGCTTCGACCGCAGTGTCTGGCCGTTGTTAGGGCCGTGGCTTCCGAGTTTACCGGAAGATGTGTACAAAGCCGTGCCGTACGTCTTAGCCCCAGTGTTGTTCGACCCGCCCAAGTTACTGGAAGGCGCGCTGAAAGCCGCGGCGGCGGGCGCCGTGGGTGCCTTGAACTCCACCACAAACGCGACTACCGACCCGTTACAAACCCCCGTCGGCGTCGCCGCGGCGTTGGCTGAGCTCGCGAACCTTTTCCCCGCCCTCGGCCAGCTCTCGTCGATTATTCCCAGAAACACGCTGGCGCACCGTTTGAAGATCTTAGAGGAAGGGTGTGCCTCCGTCAACGCGGTTGGGGCGCTCGAGAGGTTTGGTGATATGGAAGACATGGAGTCTTCCAAAAAATCCAGTCCCACAAAAAGACAAACCATAAAAACCCTGGTCCTGGTGTCAACAAACGATAACCTGATTCCCAGCGCGGATGAGGGTACGCGTTTGATGAAACGCTTGCCCCCTGGGTCGTGCGTGGTGCAGACGCTACAAGGGGCGTCGCACGCGGCGCTGCAAGAAGCCGGGGTTGACTTGACCGCGGTGATGCGCGAAAACGGGTTCGCGCCCAGGCGACCGAGCGACACGCCGTCCATGTCCAACGACCCCAAATTCACCCCTCCGTGTGCGAAAGACCTGCGCGCCGCTTTCGAGGGCCTTGACACATTACGCTCGGTGGTGTCGCCCGTGTTCTTTTCAACCAGGGAAGACGGTAAGTATTTCGCATTTACCACATTCCGCAGACTGATTGCCCATACAAGACTGACACTTTTCTTTTTACAATCAGGTACCGTGATTCCCGGTTTGGGCGCCGTTCCCTTCGACGGAAACGGAACCCACCGTCGACCGGTTTTGCTCGTGGGAAACCACCAAACCGTCGCCCCCGACCTGCCCTTCATCCTGGAGCGGTTCATTGTTGACCGGAACGTGCTTCCGCGAGGGCTGGCGCACCCCGTGGTTATGGGGGGCGGGCGGGCGCGTGGTAGGAGCGGCGCTGACGATATCCTGGAAAAGAAAAAAGGAGAAGATCAACGCAAGAAGGACGGTACCGAGGCCGTGAAACTTCCCGATTTCTTCGGCGTCCCGCCCCCGCCCGGTCTGCAATCGCTAGTCACCACAGCGCAACGGGCGGTTGAGGCTACGTTGCGTGACGGCGCCGGCGCCGGCGCGCGAGGGCAACCCCTTACCGAAGCGGCGCGACAATTCGGGGGCGGCAACGGCCCGACGGGAATCTCCCAGTTCTCCAAGTTCGGCGCCGTTCCAGTGAGCGGTAGGAATTTGTACAAGCTGCTGAACAACGGCGAGTGCGTTTTGCTTTTCCCGGGGGGCGTTCGGGAGGCGTTCAAGCGCAAAAACGAACGGTACCAGGTACGGCCTTGGGGGCTTTCCCAAATCCAGGAACGCTGTTTCTGTTTGCTCAACACTCCGACTGACGTTTTTCTTTCCCAACCCCGCAGCTGTTCTGGCCCACGAAACCGGAGTTCATTCGCATGGCCGCGAGACACGACGCGGTGATCGTGCCGTTCAGCGCGGTCGGTGTGGAGGATGGGTTCGAGGTTGTTTTCGACGCGGACGACATCGGTCAATTACCGTTCGGGATCGGGGATGGCGTTTTAGAAAACGCGCGGAAAATTCCATCCGCGCGAAAAGTGGACACGAGAGTTACAATCGACGGCGCCGCCGAAGAAGCCTTCGTGGTGAGTATTTCCCACTCACCACATTCCGCCTCCCTGATTGCCCATACGAGACTGACACTTTCTTTTTAATCGTATCAGCAGCCCCTGCTTGTTCCGAAAATGCAGCAGCGGTACTACTTCAAGTTCGGCAAGCCGATCTACACGGAGAGTCTGGGGTTGGGGAAGGGTTCTTCTGGGAAAGGTAAGAAGGGTTCTTCGGGCACTAAAAAAGAGTCGAGCAACGTTGAACAAGACGAAGCCGATTCCGAGAACACCGAAAAAGAGGTTTTGGCCATGTACCACGCGTGTCGCGAAAGCGTGGAGGACGGCATCGACTGGCTGTTACGAAAACGGGTGGAGGATCCGTTTGGGGATACGCCTGGGCGGATACTTTGGGAACAAGCGGCGGGGAAGCAGGCGCCTACTTTCATCCCGTGATGAGACGGGAGAGGCGCGGCGGAATGTGTTGATGTATTGATGACGACTCGTTTGGGGTCAAAATTCTTTCGGTCTGTTTTTTTTCACCATCTCCATGTCAATCACCCTCAGCACACCGTGGTGGTCCTCACTGTCCTTCGCGCGATCCCCCGTTGGCGGCTTGATGTCAACCCACGGCAACCCGTGGAGTGCGGTGACGCCGTGGTTCGTGGACGGGAAAGGCGAAGCCCTTGTTGCGTCGCGTGACTTACCACGAGGCACGTTGCTCGTACGCGTCGCCCCATTCGCGGCGGTGCCTTACGGAAGGTTTTTACACGTGGTGTGCTCCGGGTGTTTGCAGCCGTGCGGTGACGATGAGTCGTGCGTGTGTTCTGGATGCGGCGTGGCGAGGCACTGCGTGACGTGCGCGAGTTCAAGGACCGGCAAGGCACACCGAAAGCACGAGTGTTTCGCGTTGAGTCGATTGGCGAACCACGAATTCGGGTTGACAATCGGGCACGACGATCTGCGGTTGTTGCTACGCGTGTTGAGTTTGCGAAAAAAATGGATGGACGGCGCGGACGACGCCGACCCCGGGAATCGAACCGGGGACGATCTTCCCGTTGCGGACGGCCACGATACCCAAGGTGGTTCGTCGTGTATGACCAACGACCCTGCCACCAACGCGGCATCCGAGGACTCGGATTTGATCGTCGATACCTTTTCCGATTTCGAAAACCTGATGAGCGGCGCGGCGGGCGGCGACGACGGAAGTTTGTCAGATTCGGCATTAAACACATTAACCGAGGTGAGCAAGCAGTGTAAGTTTTTAGTCGACAGCACGTGCCGGGCTAGTTTGGATACCTATACCTCGTTGCTAGGAAGGCTACAACTCAACGGGTTCGAAATCACGACCGCGGCTGAGGCGAGGGTGGCGTGGACGTGTTCTGTTGAGGGTGACGATGCGTTGAACGGCGCTGCGACGAAAAAAAAGAAAGGCACTCCTGCGCCAAAAGCGACAGAATCAAAAAAACCAACGGGAGGGCACGCGCCAGTCGGAATAGGCGTGTACCCGTCCGCGGCGAGTTTCAACCACGACTGTAACCCGAACTGCGCGCAGAGGTTCGATGCGCACGCGTGTGTTGTGGTGGAGACGGTTTGCTTCGTGAAGAAAGGGCAAGAGCTTTGCATTCCGTACGTGGACGTTAATTTGGATTGCGAAGCGCGGAACGCGCGGTTGGAGAAAAACTTTGCTTTTTCGTGTTCCTGTTCGCGGTGTTCGCGGGAACGGAAACGGTGACGTTTTTCGGGTCCGGTGAGGTACACGTCGCGCGTCTTCTCTTGTTGTCAGAAGACGACGGTACTCACACATGGACGGGTAGGCGGTCGTATGCATAGTCTAGCATAGTTCATGTGAGAAACGACGAGTAAACGTAGGCGAAGCGAAGCGTTAAGCTGGTGTTTTTCGTTCAGGCCGAGGAAAAACGTCTTTTCGTCTTCCCGAATCTTGAGAAAATATCCCGAAATCTGGGAATTGACGGTGCCACAACGGCATGCACACGACTCCTACCATCCACGTTTGTCTTCCAACGCGATGGGCGGTAAGAAAGCTCGCGCGCGAAAGAAAAAGAGCGAGCGGTGCCGCGAGGGTAACGAGGGTGAGGCCATCCCCGGGCTTCTCGACGACATCGTCGTCACTCACGTTCTCCGATCTGAGCATTTCGACGATCCCGCAGACCTCGCACGGCTCCCAGCATTGAGCCGCGCGATGCGCGACGCGGTGGCGGCGACGGGGCTTCGGTTCGAGGAGCTTGATGAAAAACGTGCCTTGGAGCTCGGATGTTTAAGCGCGGTGCGGCGCCTGCAACGGGGAGGGCGCCTGTCACGTCAAGAACGCCTTTGTCAGGCAGCGGCGAGGGATGGACATCTCGAGGAGTTGAAGGCGTTGCGCGCGGACGGCTGCCCGTGGGACATGAACACAAGTTGAGAGGCGGCACACGGCGGGCATCTCGATGTCCTGCAGTGGACGCGCGCGAATGGGTGCCCGTGGGATGAGCATACGTGCATGAAAGCGGCCCAGGGCGGGCACCTCGAGGTGCTGCAGTGGGCACGCGCAAACGGCTGCCCGTGGGACAAGACAGGCGCAACCTGCACGGCTGCGGCGCACGGCGGGCACCTGAGGGTGCTGCAGTGGGCGCACGCGAACGGCTGCCCGTGGAACAACACGTTAAAATGCATGGCTGCGGCGAAGGGCGGGCACCTCGAGGTGCTGCAGTGGTTATGCGCGAAAGGCTGCCCGTGGGACGAGCAGACGTGCATGGTGGCGGTGGGTCGCGGGCACCTCGAGGTGCTGCAGTGGGCGCGCGCGAACGGCGCACCGTGGAACGCGAAGGAGCTGCACCTCGCCGCAGAATTGGGCCACAAGGCGATAGTGCAGGCGATTATCGAGGCGGACTCCAAAGATATCAACGCGACGGATGATGGCGCGACGCCGCTGTACGTCGCCGCTGAAGAGGGTCACGAGGCGGTGGTGCGGGCGCTGATTGAGTTGGGCGCGGACGTCAACACGGAGAAAAACGGCCGGACGCCGCTGTACATGTCTGCTGAAAAGGGCCACGGGGCGGTAGTGCGGGCGCTTATCAGGGCGGGCGCGGAAATAAATAAGAAAGATGAAATAGGGTGGACGCCGCTATGCGCAACGGCCTACGAAGGCCATGAGGGGTTGGTGCGGACGCTGCTCGAGGCGGGCGCGGACATCAACATTGTGACGAACGACGATCAGACGCCGCTGTACATCGCCGCTCAACAGGGTCAAATGGCGGTGGCGCGGGTGCTGATTCAGGCGGGCGCGGACGTCAACGCGGCGACGAATGATGGCCGAACGCCGCTGTACATGGCCACTGGATTGGGCCGCGAGCCGGTGGTACGGGTTGCTGGTCGAAGCGGGCGCTGATGTCAACCACGCGGATGTTCATGGCGTGACGGCGCTGTTCATCGCCACATACAACGGCCACGAGTCTTCGGTGCGGGTTCTCGCGAAAGCCGGCGCGGACGTGGACAAGGCGAAAAGTAACACCGTGACGCCGCTGTTCGCCGCGGCTATGAAGGGCAACAAGGGGATGGTGCGTGTGTTGATCGAGGCGGGCGCGGACGTCAACAAGATCGCGAACGGCCGAACGCCGCTGTACGTGGCGTGCCAAAACGAACACCTCAGCGGCTCCAACTTCGCGTCGCTCGTCGCAGGAGGGGATCGCGCGGCGGTTGTTACGGCTCTACGCAACGCCGGAGGGTTGTCGTTGTAACCGTCTTCCAATCCGTCAACATAGCCGTGTCGCGTCGCCGGACGTTTGCAATAAAAAAGTACCATGTACTCATGTTCAATCGCGGCAAAAATTCTCCTCAGATTGCAGTTTGGTCGTTCCCACAAACGCGCGCGCGACCGCCGCGTGTCCCGATGGCGTCGCCCGGGGACGCGAATGCTGAGTCGCAGAAGCCGACGCTTGTGGTGGAGGTGAAGCACGGCAAGAGGAAGTTTGAGATTCCGTTACCGGACGGGTTACTGGACTGCACCGTGGAGTGGTTGATGTGCCAGATCGAGAACGAAACCGACCCGATTGTTATGAGGAAACACCAAAAGCTTTTAAGCAAGGGCAAGTCTCTTGACGCGAAAGGAACGATACAAAGCCAGTGTCAGTTCAAGCACGGCAAAACGGTGGTCATGTTGCTGGCGAGCCATGGGGGGGGCGGGGCCCCGCCTGCGCCGCTGACGGCTGGCCAGGTGGCGCTGGCCAAAAGCAGAGCCGCGAAGGCGAAGAACGCGTACGAAAAGCGAAACGATTTTGACGAAAACCCGATGAAATTCGTATCCGGCCGCGCGCAAAACCTCGAGTCGCGCGCGGTGACCTGGAAAACCACCGGAATCGTGGGCCTGCGATCTTTAGCGCTGACTGACATGCCGGCCAGTGCTTTTGAGAGCGAACTTTCCGTCAGGGTGGTTGATGTTTCGGGGAACCTACTCGCGGCGGTGCCGAGAAGCGTTTCGAGTTGGCAATTCGTGGTGAAACTAAACTTCAGCTCTAATAAAATAACCGTCGCGGGCGTTCCTTGGAAGGAACTAACCGGGTTACCCAACCTGACTTGTTTAAACCTAGCGCACAACTTGTTGGCTGGGTGTTTGCCCATACGCGGACTGGGCGAAATGCCCAAGCTTCAAGAGCTCGTGCTGGACGGCAACAAAATCGAAAGCCTCGACGCGACGATTGGGGATGGGGATGAAGACTCGGGCGATACTTTCTTTTTCCCGGCCCTGACTTCTTTGGTAAGTATTTCCCATTTACCACATTCCGCCGATTGATTGGCTATACAACGACTGACATTTCATTTTACACAATCAGTCCTTCGCGAACAACTTGGTCACCGACATACCTCCCGAGTTCGGCAAATGCGACGAACTGGAACTCGTGGACGGCAGTGGCAACTTGCTCACGGAAATACCGGCCGATTTAGCCAACGCTTCAAAACTCAAAACCCTAGCCTTGGATCGGAACCCGACGCTCACCACGGCCGGGATACCGTCCGAGTTGCTGCTAAACGCAAAAGCGTTGGACTACCTCTCTGTGCATCAGTGCTCCGTGTCCATGGAGGCGTTGCGGGAAAAAAATGGCTGGCGCGAGTACGACGCGCGACGCATACGACGCGCGGGTAAAGTGCTGGCATCGAAAGTGATGCTCGGCAAAACCGCGTTCGACGAGGGGGGGGACACGGAGCGGATACGGAGACACTAGTTACGATTTTTGGTAAAACGTTTTTGACGAAAAGTTTTACCAAAACTCGCGAGTGTGTCACCCATCAATTACAACCATTCAAGCCCATCTACCTGAACCACGTTTACGTACCTTAAGCCTAACCCTGCCTACTCCCCGCAGTGTTTCAGCCTCGCGTTTCGCTTTTTGTTCTTCTTGCGTTTCTTCACCACCGTTTGCTTGCCCCGGGCGTATTTCGGGAGCTTCACGTTCGTATCAACCGTGGTGGCGAAATCTATCTCGTCGCCCGTCAGCGGTTTCATCAGGTGGCCGATTCGCACCTTCTCCGCGTCCACGGTTTTTCCCGTGTGCCGCTCGTCCCCCGTGCGTTTCTTGGCTTGGCCAACACCAACACCACCGTTTCCCGTCTCCCCCTCCCCGCCCGGTAAAACCGGCGCGGGTTTCTTCCCCTCCCACCGCATCGCCCCGGGCATGTGCATCCCCGCCACCGTGGCCATGGTGCTCCGGAGTTTCGGCCGGGGCGTGTGGTCTTTGGATTTTGTTTTTTTAAGCAAAGAGGCGGCGGCGAGCTGTTCCTGCGAAAGATGCGGGAACGACGTGTGCGTCACCACGTCGAGGGCCTTGCCGTTAGCAGTAGCAGTGCCGACAACAATTGATGACTGTTCGTCAGTACCCATCGCACTGGCCACTGCCGCGGTCGCCACCACAAGGTGCTTCGCCATGGCTTCCTTCATGAACCGCTCCTTCTCCAGGAACGCATCTCTCTTTTGATGCTTACACCGCTGCACCGTGTTGTCCTGGTACTGCTTTTGGAACGCCTTCGTCACGCCTTTTGACCTCGTGCCTTTGGAGTACAAACCCATCTTCGCGACTCACACAGGTCGTCACGGGCAAACAGCCACGGGCACGACGACAGGGACGCACGAGATTCGAACCGGACCGCGCGCGACGCCGAGTGACGTGCTGCAGTCGCGGCCGAAGGGCGTTCCGGAAAATGCGCCAAACTCGCCAGCCGCCGACTGCGCTCAGTACACTCGTGAAACTGCGCGAAAAAACAACAACCTCGGCGGCGGCTGCGTAAACGTTTCCGCCGCGCGCGGTACCACTCGCGAGCGCACACGTAAGGTTGTTACGTCGTGTTGGTCCCCGCGAACGAAACACGGCCTACGGTTGCGTGCCATCGCGTTCAACCGTCCGCGCCCGCGGTTGGTGTTTCTAGTCGCGTTTCGCGATGGCCGCCGCCAAGCCGATGTTCAGCGACGAATCTGCATCCGACTCCGGGTCGGGGTCGGGGTCGTCCTCCTCTTCAAGCTCCAGCGATTCCGATTCCAAAGCCAAAGCTAAGGAGGACTCGTCAAAGAACGTCGTATCGGGCAAGCCCACCGACACGTTCACGGTGAACCGCCAGTACGCGGAGCGGTTCGAGCACAACAAGCGACGGGAAGAGACGCACCGGCTGGCGGAAAAAGTGAAGCGCGAGTACATCATTCGGCCGGGCGACATCGGTGAGGATTCCGATTCAGACACGAGCTCATCGGAGTCCGACGAAGGCGACGTGCCCGTCAAGTTCGACACCCAGTTCGCGAAAGCGCTGTTGAGAATAAAAAACAAGGACCCGGCGATTTACGACGAGGAGAAGGCTTTGTTTTCGGACGACGACGATGACGATGTCGACGAAGCGAAAAAAGAAAGAAAAAAAAAAGCGCCCAAAAAGCAAACCCTGCGGCAAGTCACCGCGGCGCAGCTTTTGGAGGGTGGGGCTGAGGCCTTGGAGCAGGAAGAACAAGAGATGCTTACGTTACAAAAGACCACGACTGGTAGGTCATACGTCGAGGAACAGGCGGATTTGAAAAACGCGTTTAAGCACGCCGCCGGGATTGACGGCACCGAGGCGGCAACGATGGGGAAATCTAAAAAGAAGTTCATTGGGAAATCTCAGGACGCGATGGATAGCGATTCGGACAGCGATTCCGGCTCCGACAGCGACTCTGGTGGGTTGAAGGTCAAGAGACGAGATGTTGGGTTTCTTGGAGACGATGGCGGCAGTTCGGATGACGACGACGCGGACGAGGCCGGTACCCAAAAAGCCGCCGAAGCCAAGGCGAGGCTGGGGGAGTTTTTCGGAACCGAAAAGGCGAGCGACAAGAACGAACAGGTACGTATTTCCCACTGAACACATACCGCCTCTGCGATTGCCCAAACATTCCGACTGACACTTTCTTTTATTCATCTCCAGTTTCTTCGCGATTTTCTGTTACACGAACAGTGGCGGGACGGCGAGACGGGGGGTGAGGACGGCAAATCAGGGTTCACGTACAACAAAAACAGAAAAGACAAATCGAGGGACGGCGGCGATTCCGAGGACGACGCCCAGGCGTTTGACGACGCCGAGAAGTTTGAACAGGTACGTGTTTGGGCTTTCTCAAATCCGGGGACACACTGGTTACGGACCCGTCCGTGACTTTTTGAGTACACGCCCGTCATTAAAAGAGACGACTATACTACATACCCTCCAAGTGCACTGTTTGCCCTCCCGACTCTCCGACTGACGCTTTCTCGGTTGTTTCTCCCAGAAATACAACTTCCGGTTCGAAGAGCCGGACGGCGGGATGATCGTTTCGCACGCGCGTACAATAGAAGGCACGGTGCGCAAGGACAGCACCACGCGAAGAGACGCGCGGGCGTCGAGAAACGAACGGAAGGTTTCTGAAAAAGAACGCCTACGAGGTGAGGTGCGGCGGTTGAAAAACCTGAAGAGGGAAGAAATCCGGGCGAAGATGGCGCAAATCGCGCAGGTCGGCGGTTTAGCGGGCGCCGACGCCATCGCCGCCGCGGATTTGAACTCCGAGTTTGACCCCGTGGCGCACGACAAGCTGATGTCACGGATGTACGACGAGCAGTACTACTCCGGGGTGCTTCTGGATGAAAACGGTGAGGAACTTTCGAAACCCGAGTTTGGGGACTTGGACGACGAAGTCAACGAGGCGCTGGGGAAAGCCACAGAGACCGAGGGCGGCGCCGCGGACGACAGCGAGCGGTTCAAGAAGATACGGGCCGCGATGTTGAGTGCGAGCTCGAGTAAAGGACCGCAGTTCGAAGGCGACCAAGGCGACGACATCGACGATGAATGGGAGGCTGATGGAGACGAGGATGAGGACGAAGAGACGGGTGCGCAGGGTGCTGACGGCGACGAGGGCAACAACGAGGGCAACAAGTTCAGTAAACGTGCCAGCAAGCGGTGGAAAAAGGAACTGATGGAAAAGATGGACGAATACTACGCCCTGGACGCGGAGGACTTTATCGATGACGTGCCTTGCCGGTTTAAGTACAAAGAAGTCGCGCCGTCGATGTTCGGCTTGAGTACCAAGGATATTTTAGAGATGAGCGACCGGCAACTGACGCAGGTAAGGCCTTGGGCCTTTCCCAAATCCGGGCACCTACGTTTGATGCGCTGTATGGATTGCAGTAACGGCAAACGTCTTACCACCACAATAAGTGCACCTAAAAACAAGACTATTTGCCCACTGTACGAAAATCGCCCATCACGAGACGGAAGGGACTGACACTTTTCTTTTACACTCGCAGATCGTTCCGCTGAAAAAACTCGCGCCGTACCGCCACGACGCAGACTTCACCACCGCGCCGAAAGAAAAAATGCGATCCCAACGCATGGCACGGGAGTTCCTCACCGAAGCCGCCTTGAAAGGGAAAGGGTACCAGGGTAAAAAGGCGTACGACGAGAAACTCGCGAAAGGCGGTAAGAGTAGTTCCGGAAGGAAAATGACAAATCGCGAGCGCAAAGGCAAGGCGCCCATTGAATTTGGGCACCCGGATTTCGACCCCGTCGTCGCCGCCGCGACCGCCGCGGAGGACCGAACCAGCTCATACGGCCCACGAGCCTGGGGGAAGTACAACATCGAAACGAAGGGCAAGGGTAAAAGGCCATACGATGATGTCGGACACGGAAGCGGTGGCGGGGGTGAGGGTAAAAGGTCGTACGACGACGTCAACAGAGGCGAGGACAAAGGCGGTGCTAACGGCGACACGGCGATGAAACAACCCACCGCGGACGACGACGAAATCGTCCCTGGGTCCGGAAAGAACGCGAAGAAGAACCTTAAAAAGCGGCAGAAGAAGAACGAGATGGAGAAAGCCAAGGCGGCAGGGATGGTTTAGGTGCTTTTGCTTGGGGGGAATAGGTTGACTAAAAATATCAACACCCCCGTCCGATACTCCCGACTACGCGCTACAACTTTTGCGTTAGGTACTTCCGCGTTTGCGTTCGGTAAGTACTTATGCTTGGGGGGAATGGGTTGAGTAAATATATCAACACTCCCTCCTAAGTTACCGGCCCTCCCAACCACTTCGGGCCAAATCAATCAATCCCGGAGCTTGACGAAGTTCATCATCTTCCCCACCATGCTCGGCGGCCATCGTCTTATCCGTAACAGCCAATCCTCGTCTCGGTAAAGAGCGCACCCGTCGAGCGCGGGGCCGCCTTCGGTTAACACCCCGCTGTTAATTTTATCACACGCCCACCCCCAGGTCTGCTCGGCTTTGCTTGCCTTGCCCTGGGACCAGTATATCGCAGCCAAAGCGGCCCGCGCGTCTATTGACCCCGCCGCGCGTCGCGCCACGGCTTCGAATTCGTATACCGAATCTTCTTCGCGCCCCAGTTCCGCTAACACCAGCGCCGCATTAGATTTCGCGTAAATCGCGCCTGAAAGATTCCGGGAGGCTTGGAAAACCTCCGCGCTTTGTCGGTAGCTTTCCAGGGCTTCGTCGTACCGACCTAAGGAACTGAGCACGTTGCCTCTTGAGTTCAAAACGTACGGCGGCGCGCGGTCGATTGCGCTTGATAATCGAACCACCTCGTCGTAATCAATAAGCGCGTTACTGATGCCAATAAAAGAAAGTGTCAGTCTTGTGTTGGAAAACGCAGAGGCGGGATTTGGGAAACGCGCGGTACCTACCTCCACTCGCTCAACCCTTCGTACGCCAGCGCTCGGTTACTCAGTAAACCCAACGATTTGTACTCGGGTTCGTACAAGGCCACCGCGGCGTTGAAATCCGCGACCGCCAGTTTGAACCGTTTCAAATCCACCAACACCTGGCCGCGGCGCTCCAGCCACTGCCCATCGTTCGGTTCCAGCTCGTGCAACTCGGTGAGTAACGCAAACGCTTCTTCCAAGTTCTTGCTCCGGTACGCCGTTCGCGCGCGCATCTCAAGGCTCGCGAATTGCTCGTCGGTGATTGGAACCGCGTATGCGGCGAGGGCTGGACGCGCTGCTTGCATGCACGCGGCAGAAACAAGCGCCAGGGTCGCGCGGCGCATCACTGCTCTGCGGGAAAAGTCGCTTTCATCAGAGCTCGACATTTCCCTCGTCGTCTCGGTTCGTGACTCCGTGGACGAACACGGCGCGTTCGTCGCGGCGCGGGACGCGGTCGCGCGTGAAGAAACGAGCCTTCGTCGCGCCACAGCATCACGTGCCACCGACAAAACGGGGGTGACGCACGCCATGGACATCTCCGGGTGCGCGATGGAAAGTGCCGACGAAAGTTCGACACGTGTTTGGCTCTCGAGTGACGAGTTTTTGGCGCGCTCGCAGTTTTCTTGATTTTGGTGGGAATGCAATGCAAACGCGATCAAGGCCACGGACGACAGCACCCAAAGCCACTCGGGTTCGCGCGCTTCCGTGGACCGCGGCGACGCGACTTTGAAAAGGTCCCGCACCCCATCCCCCTGGGGCGGTTTATTTGACGTACCCGTCGTGATGTCGGTCGGAACCAACAGGTACGCGGACCGAGATCAAAGGCCAATTCAATTCTGACGTTCCTCAAAGTCGAACGACGTTTTCTTGAAATGCACCCGTCCCGTGTCTGACCCGTTCCCCCTCCTAATGGTCCGCCTCACCAAACCCAGCCCCGTCCGCGCGGGCACCGCGCACACCACGAAAAGCACACGGCCGCACCCGTTGCTGGCGCGGCTAATGCGCGAGCGTTTGAGGGAGCACAGCGCGCATTTGGAGGCGCAGCACGCGCAGGCCAACGTTGGGGATGGTGATGGTGGCGAGATTGACGACGACGAGACGATTGGCGGAGACGAACGCGAAAACGAACTCGTCTCGTTTCCCCGTGATCAAACAAGAGCAGCACCCACCCTGTCGGACGACGACGACGACGACGTCGACGACGACGACCTCGTGGACGATTTCGACGACTCGCAAAGCGACGAGGAGTTTGATTTGAAAAGCGCGAGGGAACGGAACCAGAATCAGAATCCTAATCCTCCGACTCCCGAAGGCCGAAGATTGGTTGACTTGGTGCGCGCCGAGGCGGACCGGGGTGGGTCTGGTGCTGGTACAGCTGCGTCTCCTTCGCAAAGACGGGTCAACTCGTTGCTTCGAATGGAGCGCGAGGTTTCGTTGCGGGCGCGGAGAGTGGATCCTATGGGCAAACAGTCAGGCACGTTCGGATCAAAGCGAAGCAAGTCGGAACGCGCGAAGAGCCAGCCGGGATTGACTTCCCGAGACAAACAAGCCTCCGCGTCTTTCGCGAAACAGGTCAACGAGCACTCCTCGGTGAGCACGCGGTCCGCGTTTCTGAACTTCGCGGGGAGCTTCTTCGGGGGCCCGAAGACTCCTGGTGTTGGATTGATGAGAAGCGACGAGTTAACGTTAGGGGGGTCGCAAAGTCCAACCGGCCTAAAGCGCGCGCCTTCGCTTTCCAAAAAAGAAGCCTCCGCGCTTTTCACGCGGCTTCACTTCGAGAAGCTAAACAAACCTGGTGAGAACGATCCGGACGAGACCTTCGCGCCTAAAATCAGCCAAAAGTCGAAAAGAATCGGAAGCAACGTCCACGCGCGCGAGAACGGCGGTTTACTTCGAGTGGAGTACCTGCTGCAAAAAGGCACGGAGACGTTACGGGAGAAGGCGCGGCGCACGGAAAAGCTGGAGCACGCGGGGGGGGGAGAAAGCACCACGGTGAACCCGGACGCAAACACAATAGACCCGTCGCATTTCTTTCTGGACACCAACACCGGCCGGCCCAGGAAACCCGGGGATTCGTACGTGCGTTCCATTCGCACTTTGGAAGACGCGGAGTTGGCGCGGAACAAAAAGCTGTGTACGTTCACTCCCAAAATCGGAAAAGCCAGCCTCGTTATTGTCCAGGAAAAGGACCGGGGCGACCCCGCTGGTGCGCGCAGAGGGCCGCTCGGTATGTACGCCCGGGGGGTTGAGTTTCTGGAGCGGCGGAAAAGGGAAGCCGCCGCGGCGGAGGCGGAACGGCGGAGCGCGGAGGACGAGGAGTGTACGTTCCGCCCGAGAAGCGCGACCGAGGTTCCGGGGTTCGTGAAACGCATCGCCGCGAAGACTCGTGAGAATCGAACGGTTGTTGAAAACGGGAACGACGGGCGCGAATTCGGGGATGGGTTTGAAGACCGTCGAAGCACTCGTGATGGGCACGCGCACACCGCACATGCGGTGCCCACCACAGCAGCGCCTCGAAGCGCAGGCTGGCTCGTCTCACCCACGTTCCAGCTCACGGGGTGGCGCGATACGTTTCGCATCGGCGGCGGCGGGGGAACGGGGGCCGATTTGGCGCGAGACGGGCACTGTTTGCCCGTGAAGTCGGTTACCGACGACCCGGTACCCCTGCCGTCCGCGCCCGCTGACCACCCCGCACGGCACCGGCTCGGCGCGCACCTTCCAATCCACTCCGAGTTGTCGCACTACAAGTTCCGAGCGATTGGGGCGAGCGCGGGCGCGGCAGCAGCGGCGACGGCGAAACGTATCGCGCGCCGAGCCGCGGACGCGGCGCACTCGGCTAACTTGGAGTCTCTCTTCGGCGAGGTCGGCGGTTCGATTCCAGGAGGAGATTCCGGCATTCCGGGAGAATTCGATTTAGGTACCCGCACCACCGGGTACGTGAAAGGCTTGTCCCAGATGAATCGCGGCGTGTTAAGCGACGCGTGGAGGGACGCGGAGAACCGGGCGTCGCACGTCGACGCGAACTACTTCGAGCTGACGCACTTGGAAAGGAACGCGCGCGCGCGTTCTGATCGCCTGTTTGCACAAAAAAGACTCACGAAATACGACGGCAGCGGGTGGCAGAACCGTGTTACGGAACCCAAAGCCCCAACCCTCGGGGTGAAGCCTGACATGTCAAAAGTCCGCGCGCTGCGAAGACCGCTGGTGGCAAAGCGGGAGGCGGCTGACCTCGGAACGTCGGGTGACGGTTTTCGGAAAAGTGCGTCCCGCGGCGGCGGTCAAACCAAAACCGGCGGGTACGGGCTTAAAAACTCGGTCACCGCGGGACCCGACGGCGGGTCAGCAGGGATAGTATCCGCGGCGGCGATACGCGTCGCGGGCGCGCGAGACACGCGGGGGCAAGCCGCGTACGGCGGCGGGTACCAATTTTCACAAGGGACGTATGGGCAAACAGTCTCAACCGGGTTGAAACACCAAACCAACCAACCCCCGCCAGTCGCGTCTCCCCTGTTTTCGCGGCTCGCCACGGGAAGCGACGGGTATTTCAAGGATGTCCGGTACCGAACCGGGGACGCGTCCTTTTCCAAAGCACAAGGCGCGAGCGCGGGTGCTCGGACCGGCAGAGGCCCTCCTGGCTGGAGCGACGCCACTGGTACTGGTGGTACCGACAACGGCGCGTATCGCAACACTGCGAGTGGTTATCACGACCCCGTCTCTGGTACCGCGACTAGTTACCATCCCATGTACCAGCCCAACTACCGGACCGAATACCCTCGCACCTCGGGGTACGGATCCCAAACTGATTCGGACCCCGAAACCTCCTCCGTTGACTTGGACGTGCCGATTGAACCCGGTTTGGACGAAGCCAAACCGGGTCGGCCCGGGCCCGGGTTTGAAACCGCCACCGGCGGTTTCAAAACCGAAATCCGGACTCACCGCCAAAACCAAAAACCGATGAAAACAAAACCCGACTTCCACGACGACTTCGGGTCGCGGCAGGTGAGTGATTCGGAGGGAACGTACGACTCGGAGTTTGAGTGAGTTTTACCGAGTTTGCGACTTGGAGTTTGCGCGTAGTTGTGTCGAGAGACGTTCGAAGTTTGAGTAGGTTGTGGTGTATCTACCTTGTAGTAGCGCGGAGTGTGCGTTTGCGTTTTTTTTCCACAACTCTTTCGGTTCGTTCATTTTCATCAGTACTCGGATTGAGACGAAAACTCGAATCACACGCCATTGGCGCGCTCGCGACGGCGGTGTCGCGGGAGCGTGTTTTCCACAGAGTGTGGTGCCCGTGGTTGGGACGCATCTCCGTGGTTTGCGGAAACACGTGACTGAACGCGCGGTTGTCCTCGAGGTCTAACGGTCTCCTTTCTTTCGATCTCGCCATCGTCATGGGCTCTTCCTTCAGCAAGTCAAAAAATACCAAAAAAACCGAAGCCTCAAAGGTCACCGAGGTCGACCGCCAGGTTTTGGGGTTGAAAACGCAACGGCGCAAGCTTGTTGGGTACGCCACGCGTGTGGCGAGACAAATCGAGAAGGAAACCAGGGTCGCGACGGGGTTCGCGAAGCTCGGCATGACCCAAAAAGCGCTCAACGCGCTGCGGAAACGAAAGCTTCTGGAGGGCAACGCGCAAAGGATTGATCAATGGCTTTTCAGCATCGAGGAGTTGCTGGGCGGCATCGAACAGGCGCAGGCCACCGGGGTTGTTTTGAGTCGTTTGAAACAGGGCAACGAGGCGCTGAAAACCGCGCAAAGCGGGTACGGGGTGGACGAGGTTTTTCGGGTTTTGAGGGACATGGAAGAGGGGGCGGAGCGGGAGACCGAGATCAACCAAATGCTTGGCGAACGCCTGGACACCGAAGCGGAGGGCGCCGCGCTGGCGGAACTGGAAGCGCTCGAGCTGGAGGAAACGTTTCGGAAGACGGCACCGGTACCGGTAGTGGGAAGCGAATCGATACCGACGGTGGATACAGTACCGGGCAAAGCCGATGCCGAGGTACCGGTCGGGGAAACGTCGGTACCGGTCGAGACTCCGGTTCAGACTGCGGTGAAACCGGCGGCGGATGACGTGGAGACGGTGAAAAATGCAATGCCCGCCGCGCCAACCGCTTTACCCAAAGCGCCATCCGCCAATCCGAAGAAACAGAAAGAGAAAGAAAAGTCAGACCGTACGCTCGTGCCTGCGTCGTGATACGAGGTGGAAATGTCACGCTACGGGGTAGTAAGAGCATAGAGAATTATTTTGTAGACCACAGTTAACGAGTAACTTTCAGTCTGCACGCACTGCTCCAAAGAAACCTCAGATGTTTTTCGGCACGAAAAGAAAGTCTGCCGAAATCACTCTCGACAGTCGAACCGTCGGAATCCTATCCGGGGCCCGACTTGCACGGAAAAGTGTCAGTCTTGTATGGGCAAACAGTGTTTGGATTTGGGAAATTCGGGACGTCCACTTGCCTGATGTCGGCATCGTGCCGACCCGCGAGGGATTGTTTGCCCCGTCAGCTTTTCGCGCGCCATTCCGGGACGCGCGTCGCATCGTCCCTGCCTGGTTCCCTCGACCACGATGAGTACGTGTTTCGCCACGGCGAGTTTGGCCACCACCGCGCTGTCGCCTTGCACACCAAAGGATTCCGTCCGCGGTCGGGGAGGGTCACGACACGCGGATGGCCCGCGGTCTTTTTCGGGACGCTTTTCGTTTTCCGCGTCGTCACGAAAACGACGACCGTTCGTCACGATACCTCCCGGGACGTGCCAATGCTCCGACTCGTGGCAGCTCCCTTCCATGCGGTTGATACGCGATGCCGGCAAAGCACCCTCACCGAAATCGATGCTGAAGCGTTTGTGGACAAACTCCGTGGACGTTGACGACGCATCTGTTGGAGACACATCGGGAGGAGACGCGACTGGGTCTGGATCCGGCACATCGAAGTCGCGAAAGAGTTCGGGACCGTCCCCAATCATCAACCACCTCCCACCCGACCGAGTTTCATCGCACCCGAAGCTGCGCACGGTTTCCGGGCACCCGGTACGAACGTTCGGTGTGGGGGGCAACCGGGAGGTGTGGCAACCCAACGAACTTCCCCAGGAAGGTACGGCCGAAAAACGCGCGTTTCCCAAATCCGACACACCGCCTCGTTTGCCAACACAAGACTGACCCTTTTCTTCGTCAATCAGCGTACAAGCGCGGCGTGAACTACTTCTTCGCGTACTCCATGGATGACGACCAGATTGGCGATTACTTGGACGGCCTCGCGGAGCTTTGTTCGGACCCGATGACGCGCGGGAAGATCTTCGTCGCGGTGGGCATGGAGGACTTTTCAAACCGCGAAGCCGTGACGACGCACGTGGAGAAGTGCTTGTCGCGTCTTCGCACGGACTACGTGGACGCGTTCTTTCTGGAGTACGTCTGCAGAGGCGACGAAGACGCGGCGAACGAAACCATGGGTTGGATGCGAGGCGCCGGCGGTTTGGTCGTGGCGGAAGGTGCGGGGCTTTCCCAATCACCACACACCGCCTTTGCGATTGCCCATACTCGTCCTGCGAAGGGACTATTACCCTGACTGTTTACACATACACATTACGAGAGACTGACACTTTTCTTTCGCGTTGATCGTACCAGGCGGCAAGCGGGGCATCGACGGCGCCGTGCGGTTCCTAGGGTGCAGCACGCACGACCGATGCGTTGGGGTGAACCTGCTGCGGCGGGAACGGGGGTCGGCGGTTGTTGATGTGGGCGATAGGGTTGAGGTTGATTTGGTCGGCGTTGTGGGTGAGACGACCGGGGTTGGTGTAGGAAGTGGGGATGGTGACAAAACCGAAAGCGGAAACGTACGAACCGCGCCGTTGACGAGTTTTGAAACGTCTTCGCAGAAATACGATTTGCGTTTAGAGTTTAAAGACTCTACGCCGTGCCAGATGGATTTCCTGATGGTCAGGTACAACATGGCGCACACGAAAAGCGAGTGGCGGTTGTTTCCGGTGGCGCGGGCGAGGGACGTGCCGGTGATCGCGTTCACGTCGACGCGGTGGAACACGTTAACGAAAACCCACCCGGCGTGGCAAGACCTACCGCCCACCGTGGCGCAGTGCATGGATTTTTGCGCGTCGCACCCGGGTACGTGTTGGGGCCTTTCCAAATCAGGCGGCACACCGTGGAGGCCCGATTACGCCCTCCCTGTTTCTTCAGGCCAAGTCACGAAAGGTACCAACCCGCACTCGCCGACTGACCTTTTTCTTTTACGATAAAAAAGCCGTGCACGTAGTGGTGAACTCGCCGACAACCGTGGCGCAGCTTACGACCTGGGTGGATGCGCTGTCCGTGACGCAAAAAAAAGGCATGCCCCTCACCGAAATCGAAAAGTGGAACAAGTACGGCGACCTCGTGTACGAAGAGGACGCCGCGTTTGAAACGCTGTTTTAGTTTTTTGCCGAGTCTCTCGTAATGTGTAAACAGTCATAGGTAATAAATAGTCCCTTGAGTGTTTTGGAGTTGAAAAGCAGCGCGCCAAGTGTAAATAACAAATCAGGGGTCACCTCAAAAGTTTGCGTTTCTTCGGTGCGAACCGCAAAACAGAAGCTTCCCTAACCATAAACAGTACTTAGTTTCTTTGAAAACTTACCTACGCCTTCTTTACCGACTCTCCGGCGCCGCGTCTTCTTCGTCGAAGCTCAGCGTGGACCGCAACGAGGCTTCCGATTTGCGTAAAAAATCGAGCTCCGGGTCCCCCGACGCGAACTCCTCCGAAACCTTCCCCGCCTTGACATCCACCACGTCCTCGCCTGCGGCCATGCGCTCCAGCCCTTTCAGCTTGAAGAACGAGTTCGAAGGCGACGACGCGCTCGCGCTCGTGCTGTCCCGCGCTTCCGCCGCAGCGGTAGCAGCCCTCGCCGCCCGTGCCACCTCTGCGTCGCTCGCCCCGCCCATCATCAGCGACTCCACCGCGGTCACCGCCCGCGCAAGCGCCTCGTCCTCTTCCCGTAACTCCGTGCGTTTCTCCGCTTCCTTCAACTGAAACGAAAGCTCTTCGTACTTCTTCATCAGTTCCTGGCGCCGGCCCGAAAACTGAGACGGGAACAGTTTCGGGAAGTATCGCTGGATGAAGGAGAAAATCAAAACGTGCCCCACTGGCGTCAAAGGGATGATCAAAATAATAACGAAAGGCACGAAGGTGAAGATATCCAGGGTGGTTTGCCGGATCGTCTGGACCTCACGAGGGCGCAAGGTTGAGCCCATCACGGCCCGGCCGAAGAATCTTGCAGAGGACTGAATATCCCCGCCCAGCATCTTCACCCCCCTCGCCATGAACTCGGCGGCTTCTTTCGCTTTTCCTAAAGATTCAGAAGTGGTGCGGCTGACGCGTTCGCCGATCACGGAAGGCGACAAGCTCCCCAAACCGCCATCTTCCACGATGCCCAGTCGCGATTTCAAATCGGGAATATCCGTCGCGAGTTCCGTCAAGTCGTCGTCTTTGATTTGCGTAAGATAAAGCAAAGAAAGTGTCAGTATTGTATTGGGCGATGTATGGGCAAACAGTGTACTCTGGACAATCGGCAAACGCAGAGGCGGGATTTGGGTTACGTAAAATACGAACCTTCGATTTGCGACGAGAAATCCGCGTCCACCAAGTACGCGAGTTTCCGTAACTGGAAGTCCATCGCCCCGAACTCCGCGTTTAACAGCTCCACGTCCCCGGCTGTGTCGGGGGTCTCTAGGCTTGGGGGCACTAACGCGTCCTCTTCGAGCTGCGACAGGATGCGTTCCATCTCCAGCTGTAGCGTGCGCACGGCGAAAACGCGTCGCAGATCCCGGACCTGGTCGTCCCGCATGCGGATGCTCTTCGCAAGACGCACGCGCGACAGCGAGTCCTTGCCAGATCCCATGACCTTGTCCCTCTCCGTGGACGCGTCTTTCAAGTCCTTGTCGCAGTCCTGGACCTCCAACGTCAGCGCCAACACCCGCGTGGCGCGTTCGTCGAAAAGGGAAACCGCGGTTGGCAAATCTGAGAGTTTAACAAGAAAGTGTCAGTTGGTCGTGATGTGTATGAGGGATTGGGAAGGTAACAGTTACGGTGGTAACAGTATCACTAGTAAACAGTCAGGTAATCGGGTCGATCAGGGAGGCGGGTGTGGTAAATGGGAAAATAATTACTCACCTTTGATCCGGTCGTCAACCGTGTACATCCCGTCCATCCCCCCGTTTAGACGAACCCAAACCCCTGGCCCGATTAACAAGAAAGTGTCAGTCTCGTGTGCGCAATCCAGGGAGGCTCCTGATTTGGGAAGGGGAAAGCCCCGCACCTTTCGTGTACTCCGCGGCTGACGCTGCGGCGCTTAGCGGCTTCTCCCGCAACTTCGAAACCCCCGTGTTTATTAATCCCCGCGCGCTCTTCGCGCTCCCCGAAACCCGCGCCACGGTTTTAACAACCGGCCGCGGGAGTTTATCAATCGCCTTTGTCGGTTTTGCCAGAAAAGTGTCAGGGCCTTGTATGGTCAAACGTGGAGGCGGGATTTGGGAATTACTAACCTTGCCCGTCTGTTCCGCCGCTTCCTGTAGCGTGTCCTGTGCTTTTTTCAACTCAATTCGTGTGGTCTCCAGGTCCGTGTACGGTAACGAGACTTTAAGTAAATTAGCGGACCGTTCTTTTAGCTGCTTGGTACTTAAATCCACACGAGTTCCAATGGCGCGCTCGCAGACGCTGGCCAGGGAAACGTCGCCCAAACCGAAAATGTCACCACCCGCCTCCTTCGTCGCCGCGAACAACACCGAGCGCCATTTCTCCAGAACCTGCACCTGCCGGTCAACCTCCAAAATTTCATCGATGACCTCTTCGTACCTGTCCATCAAGTGCGCGAGCTCACCGAGGGCTTCCACAGGCGGTGAGTTGTCCCTGGACAGGGACGGGGACGACACCTAGTTGTGAACGAAAAAGTGTCAGTCTTGTATATCGCGATGTATGGACAAACAGTCAGAGGGAAGACGTCCCTTCTGGTACGAGTATATCGCGATGTATGGACAAACAGTCAGGGGGAATAGTCCCTTCTGGTACAAGTATGGGCAATCAGTCAGCGGAGCGTGGTGAGTGGGAAAGGCCCTTACCAGCGCACCCGCCTTTTCCAGCGAATCGCCTTTCTCCGGGATTTCCCGTGTCACGGTTTCCGCGGCTTCGAGAATCGCAAAGTACAAGCGCTTTCTCGCTACTAACGCCTTCAGCCTACTCAGCCGTGAGTTCGCATCAAGGTCAGCGTCTTCCTCCGTGGTGATCACCACTTTGTTGGCTTTCCCCCGCGCCGGATCCGCTGCGAGGGGCGAGGTTTTTTTCCCTGAACTAGAAGATCCCGATCCGCCGTGCCCATCGCTGGCCAGCGCGTTTGACACCGCGAAACGCGGTCGGCGGAGCGTGTTTCGTGGGTTAGGTCTGTGACGCGGTGGTGGTGTCGCCTCGGCGGTGCGTACCACGCCGCGTAACTCGCGCCGCCGCACGCCACGCACGGTACCGGACACTACAGAGATGGCCCGGTGGCATCCGGAGTTGACGCGTCCGGAGGCGGCGCGTGGGGTCACCGCGCTGTGGCGGGGGCGACGCGCGTTGTGGCGACCGAGACGGCCCTCCACGCCTGGCGCGCGTTCCAGGCACACCATGGGAGACACGGATGTCATGGTGAACTCCGGGGTCGCACGAGTGGCCACGGAACCGCGTCCACGCGAACGGAGGTTGAATGCGTCGTTCGCGTCCCGGATGGATGCCTCGCACAGCTCGAATCCGAATAAAACAAAGGACGTGGAGCTGCGTGACACCCCGTGACCCGAAAACCCGGGGACACCGAGATACGCGTCGGTAACGAACGCGACGGTGGCGTATCCCTGGTGTGGCGCGTACCGTACTTCGCGCGCCGGCCGTGCCTGCGCGAAGGTGGGAATGAGGGATCACGCAGACACGTCCCCAACGATGACGTGGATAAGCTCGGCTCAATAAACTGCTGCGGGCTTTTGACGGACGCGCCACAGAAACCCAAAAACCACACGCGGGCGCGCGCGGTGTGGCGATGGCTTCGCACCGAACGCGCTCGGGCGGCCGCGGTAACCCCGAACACGCGGGGAACGCGGCGTGGCTCGCGACGGAGAAGGTGGTGAGTAATCGTACCCGGAGTCCTAAACGGTTCCGAGTGAACGCAAAGGCCACCATGCATCGTGGAAATCATCGCGCGCGCTTTTCGGAAACGCCCCATCGCTTTTCGACGCCTGATCTGACCTGTTCTCTCCCCCCCCCCAACATGTACAAAAAAACAGAACGCGGAGCTCTTCACCCTGACCTACGGCGCCCTCGTGATGCAGGTGATGCGGGACTGCGAGGACTGCGTGGAGGAGGTGAACAAGAGGCTGGACAAGATGGGGGTGTCGATTGGAAGTCGTTTGATCGAGGACTTTCTGGCGAAAACAAACACCACGCAACGGTGCGCGAGCTTCAAAGAAACCTGCGAGGTCGTGGCGCTTGTGGGGTTGAAGATGTTTCTGGGTTTAACGTGCGTCGTGACTAACTGGTCTTTAGAAAACACCGAGTGCGACATCCTTTTCGAACACCTGAACCCGTTTTGCGAGTTCGTGGAGTTGCCGGACCGGTTCGTCCAGGATGACTTGAAATACTGCCAGCTTCTGTGCGGCGTGGTGCGAGGCGCTTTACTTGCAATCGGCACGAAAACGGAGTGCGAGTTCGTTAGCGACAAACTGAAAGGCGACGAAACTTTCGTGATGCACATGAAGTTCCTGGGGAACGTGGAGGACGAGTACCCGTTTGAGGACTAGTGGTGATGGTGGGGTGGTGTGCCGAGGAAAATGAGACTGTATTTTAATCAACGGGAGAAGTGATGTTTCACTGAATTGATTAGTACTTGAAAGTTGACTCGAGTAATACTTGGAAGTAAAAACGTCTCTCGACTCGTCCACTAGATCCACCCCCACCTCTCCCTCAACTGGGACGGCACGAACATCCGCACCAGCCCTTCCCCCCACACGATGGGGGTGATTATGGTTACCGCGCCTTTCAGGAGTTGCAGTCCTTTGATAATCCTCCCCGGCGTGGGTAACGGGACCATCAACCGCCCCACCCCGAAAAGCGCCACCGAAAAGAAATGCCCAACCAACGTCAGCGGGTTGGTTTCGAGACCGCCCAACAAAGCGATGGGCCCGGCGCTCCTGAGATTGTGAAAGAAAAGTGTCAGTATTTCGGACCGCGTGTATGAGCAAACAGTCGGGCGTAATCGGGCCTGCACAGGGTGTTGACGGATTTGGGAAGCGCGCAATACGTACATGCTTCCGCCGAGTTTCAAATACTCGAAGCACGCTTTCCGCATTTCTTCCATGGACGAGTCGCCTGACGCGCAGAACACCTTGTACAGCGCGTTTGCTAGCGTGTTGATAGTCAGCGCTGGTCGTGTTCGGTGCGCGTAGAAGGCGTCCACTTTTTTCTCAACCTGCTCGTAGTTTGAAAAGTCGCCCAGCGGGCGCAGCGAAGCGGTTATGGTGACGACGTCTGAAAACGCCACGGTCATCCCCCCCCCCGTCAACGGGTGCCTCATGTTGAACGCGTCCCCCAACAACACCGCGCCGGGGGTGCGTTTCGGGGACGCGGGCATGGTTTTGTTGCGCATGGATTTGAACTGGCCGTTCGCCACGGCGAGGCGCAGCGGTTCTCGTAACTTTTCAGGGACTTGCGGGACTTTTTTTGGAAAAGAAAAGTGTCAGTCCATTTGGTGGGCGTGTATTAGACGTGTGTATTGGACGATGTGAGGACAACAGGGAGGAGTAATCGGTATGTGTATTGAACGATGTGTGGAAAGCAGGGAGGGGTAATCGGTATGTGTATTGGACGTGTATTGGACGATGTGTGGACAGCAGTCAGGGTAATCGGTATGTGTATTGGACGTGTATTGGACGATGTGTGGACAACAGGGAGGGGTAATCGGTATGTGTATTGGACGATGGCCTGGTCAACAGTCACCGTAATCGGGTCGGACACAGTCACCAGCGTTAGAGGTAAAACAGTGTGCCGCCTGATTTGGGAAACGCGCTACGGCCGTACCTATTTTAGTGAGCACGTACTCCGCCATGGCGCCCGACGCCACCGAGGGCATCTTGACGTGCGCCGGGATGTCAACTAAGCACCGCACTTCACAAGAGCTTATCGGGTAGAAAAGAACCGGGGAAGGGTCGCCTAACACGACGTGTCCGTGGCCCGGTTGGGGTAACAACAAATTCGGGTCGCCGTCCAGGATGATGCCCACGAACGTCGAAGGGTGGTCCTGTTTTCGCACAAGAAAAGGGTCAACGTCGCGAGGTAAATGGAACGCACGCCATACAGGGCAAACGAGCGGTGTCCCCGGATTTGGAAAAGCCATACGCCATACGCACCAGCACTCGCTCTGCGGCGGGGGTGAGTTTCTTGCGAAAGGTGGAGAAGTACCCGTCGCAGACCACGGTTAGGGGCGCTAGGAACGTCTGGGTCGTTTTCTTCGCGTCGTTGTCCGCCTCGGTTGGGTCGCCCACCGCGGCGCTGACCCCACCGATCACCGCGCCCTCCACCCACTCGTTCCCGTCGACGTCCAGCAGCTTCTTAACAGTGGCTTGTCTGCAGTCCACCTGTTTTTCAAGCGAAATCGCGGCTGGTACGACAAAAAAGAAGTAACGTGTCAGTCGGTCGTGACGTGTGTTACGTAAACAGTCAGAGGTATAGCCGTCCCTTCGCAGGACGAGTATGCGCAATCGCGTGCGTCGCTCCCAACGCGTTCAATGGGAAAGCCCCGCCGCACCTTCCCTCAGCCGCATCACGAACCGCCCGTTGTGGAAGCTGCGCCCGGCGACGTCCTCGCCCTGCCCGGACAGGGGGTACTTGATCACCGCCTCCCCGTCGTCCTTGTACATGGCGTACCCGAACACTTTCTGCGCGTCGATCTCGTCCACGCAGTGCGCCAGGCCGAGCTCTTTTAACTTTAGGTACCCTCCGGGTTGCAGCAGCTCGCCCACAATGCGAACCGGTTCACTAAGGTCTCGTTCCAACAGAAGCACTTTTCGGCCTTCCTTGCCAAGGGCGTACGCCAGGCTCGCCCCCGCGACGCCAGCGCCGACGATTATCACGTCCCACTGTGGGTTTTTGGATGGCAAGAGAGTGGGAGAGGAGGAGGCGTGAGTCGAATGATGATGCGTTTTGTGAACTTGTTGTTTTTGAAGATCGAGACACGTGTATGACGTCATCGCGGTGCACCGCTGGCCTTGGACGTGTGTTGCTTCGATCCAGACGCGATGGGAGACGTGTGCGACGCGTGCATCGAGTCAATCGTTTTGCATGTCCACCGAGCACGTGCGGTAAACAAACGTGGATCACCACGCACCTCGTGCGCGGACGCGGTGGCTTCCCCGCCTCGACCCATCTTGCTCTTGTTTTGACCGTGCGGGAAGGATGAGACCAGGCACGGCACGGAAAGGGTTCAGATGTGCGCGTAGCAAAGGTACGACTCGGTGCGTGACGACGCGCGACGACGCGGATGTGCGTGCGCTAAGGCGTTTCCTTCGTGACCGTCGGTGAGTTGGCGAGCGTAACAGCGCGGACAGCGGGCAGCGCGCGCGAGGGATGGCGTCGCCGCGTCACGACGATGCACGGGTGATGAAAAACACGAGTTTTTGAAGTGGATTGATTTTTGTTGACGGTTTTTCCTTTTCTGTGCCTAGAAAAACACAGCCATCATCATCCCCCCACAACCGGCCGTGCCGCATGTTCGCCTCGCGACTCGCCTTCGTCGCACCGCGGGTACACGGCGCGCTCAGGGTGGCACACGCGCGTCCCGGGCGTTTCGTGGCGAGGGGGAAACACAAGGTGCGTCCCCGACTCGGGGTGATTTATCCCCGGGTGCCCAGATTTGTTTTCGCACATCTTCGCATTTCGAGATGCCCTTCGCCAGGTCCACTGACACCCCCCCCAATCACACAAACGCAGTCATTTACCACAACGATGGGCGCTATCGTGGTTCCCCCCGCGACCGTGGTCCCGCACCGGGAAGGCGAAACCTTCAACGTGAAGGGCTTGCGACTCACCGACCATTTCTTCACGGTACCGCTGGACCACTTTGTTCAGCCGAGTGATGACAGCAGCATGGATGCACCGGCGTCCAGGGAAACGATCACGGTTTTCGCGCGCGAAGTAATCGCCACGTCCAAAGCCTCCGACCCTACATTCGACAAACAAAAACTGCCAGCCCTGCTTTTCCTGCAAGGCGGCCCCGGGTTCGAAGCGGCGCGGCCGACAGAAACGGGCGGGTGGCTGTGCGTGTTTGCTTTCCCAAATCCAAACACGGCCATTACGGCCCCTGGTCGAGTGCGGTGTACGGCCGTAACACTTACCAGTACTGGTAACTGCTACGTACGGCACAAACGCACTGTTTTATCTCTAACGCTGGTGACTGTTCAGACCGATTACCCTGACTTTTGACCAGGCCAACGTCTAATACATCGCGATACACAACGCACCAACACTATACCCCATACATCGCTCAACACAAGACTGACCCTTTTCGTTAACGAGCGCAGACAAGAAGCCTGTAAAGAATTTCGAGTCTTCCTGCTTGACCAACGAGGCACGGGACGGAGCGCCAAGATTTCGGTCGACTCGTTGCGCCGCGAATTCGGCGACGACGACCAGGTACGTCTTTCCCAAATCCGCCACACACTGTTTGCCCATACAAGACTGACACGACGACCAGGGAAAAGCGAGCTACATTTCTCACCACAGGTCGGACTCCATCGTGGCGGATGCGGAGTGTATACGACACACGGTGTTGGGCGCTGACACGAAGTGGACCTTATTAGGGCAATCTTTTGGCGGGTTCTGCATCACGCGGTATTTATGCGCGTCGCCAAACGGCGTACGGGAAGCGCTGTACACGGGCGGTTTGCCTCCTTTGATACGGCACCCGGGGAACGCGGCACTTGGGACGTACGGGAAGCTGCTGGAAAGAATTAAGACGCAAAACGTGAAGTACTACAAAAGGTTCCCTGGCGATGTCGGGTCGGTTCGCGGCATCGCGGAGTTCTTACGCGAAAAAGGGCCGCAACAAACCCCGAACGGGTAAGTATTTCCCGTTTACCACATTCCGCCGACTGATTGCCCATACACGACTGACACTTTCTTTTTTATCTCAGGTCGCGGTTATCACTACGAGGCCTCCAAGCGCTGGGGTTTTCGAACCTAGGCGTGTCAGGCGGTTTCGAGCGGTTACACTACCTCCTCGAAACGGCGTGGGATGTCGAGGGTGAGACGTTGAGTTACTCCTTTTTAAAGGGAGTCGACGACGCGCTCGCGTTCGACACCAACCCGCTCTACGCGGTGGCGCACGAAAGTATTTACTGCAACGGGGGCGGCGAGCCCTCGGCATGGGCGGCGGAGACCGCGCTGCGCGGAGGCGGCACTTACGGTTTTGATACCGGTCTTGAGTGCGATTTTGGTGAAAAGGCCCCGTTCTACTTCACCGGCGAGATGGTGTTCCCGTTTATGTTCGACGAAATCAGCGCGTTGAGGCCGCTGAAGAACGCGGCGAATATATTAGCGACGAAAACCGACTGGACAGTGTTGTACGACGCGGACGTTCTGAACGAAAACACGGTGCCGGTGGCGTGCGCGTCGTACACGGAAGATGCGTTCGTTGATTGGGACTTGGCGAACGAAACCGCGAGGGAAATACTCGGCGCGCGCGTGTGGTCGACGAGCGAATACATGTACGTCGTCGTATCGAATCGCGCGTTTCCCAAATTCAACTCTCGTTTTCCTGTTTACCGCTCCTGTTTCACGGTTTGAGTGTACCACACACATCACAAACGCACCGTTCGTCCTGATGTCCGAGCCCAACTCTGTGACGACTATTTTCCAATACACACTACTAACCCTTTTCGTGTACCAAGCGCAGGCACTCGGGCATTCGCGAAGACGGCGCGGTGGTGTTTTCCAAACTGTTAGCGATGGTGCGCGGCGACGACCCGATGCGGTGAGTTTTTCGCGTATGGGTTGTTAGTCACGCAGTAATGTGATGGGAGGTGTCCGGCACGCAGTAATGTGAGTTGTTGTCCGTCACACAGTGATGACGTGACCCGCGGGTGGTAAGGCGTGATGCGATGTATACGTACTTCCTCTTTATGTCTGTACCCGTTTGTTTCATTTCTAGTCTGTCCCCAATCTACACATCCCCAGCGCAATAAGTTTTGGCCACCGTCATCTCAGGCACGATCGGTCGCGTTTCCCCTCCTCGCCCGTCGCGTACGTTCGCCTGACTCGGTCACCCGCACATGTCACGCGCGTCCCATCAAAAACACCCATATCTACCCGAACACTCGCCACCGTTTCCCCGCCCGTTCCGCCGCCCGCGCTTGCGTCAAACGCTTCTCCTCCGCAAGCGCCACATCTTTCGCTTTCTGTAGTTTCTCAAGCCGGTCGTAATGCGACGCCGCGCTTATGGACGTCGCCGCGAACCACCCGCCCGTCACCACCGTCGTAAGGAACAAAGCCCCGGTGAAGGTCTTGAACACCGCATCCGCGGCGCGGCTGCCTAAGGATTTCGTGGACATCGCGTGACCGGCAACGACGCGCGTCCCCGAGTCCCTAATCTGCTCGGCGCACGACGACGAAGCCACGTGGGTCAGAAAACAAGACTCGAAATCTTGACTGGAACGCAAAAGGATGATCACCACGGCCGGGAAGAAGTAACCGCTCGAAACACGTCGCGTCGGGGTCCCCAATCTCGGACCGTGTCAAGGCGGTCCCGGATCGCCGCCCCAACTGCTAGCGTGGTGTTGGCAAGAAAAAAGGACGGTAAGCAAAACCGCGAAGGGTCGATCGGGAGGGTTGGCGGGGACGGGCCGGGTCGATTGTTTCGCGCGAACGCGCACATCGCGCGCCGTGTGGGTGGTACTTGGATTGAAACGGAGCACTACTTCGTTAATGCCGCACTACTTGAAACCGGTGGACCCCCCTTTTCCGTGATTCCACGGCTCACCACCCGTCGTCGTCGTCGTCGTCCGACCCGAAGGCGTCGTCCGCGAGGCCCGCTTTCGGCGCTTCCTTTGCGGCCGCCCCCCCCAAACTCGCCGCGCTCGCGGTTTTACCAATCTGCATGTGCTTGAACTTCTCATCCACGTTAATCACCACCCCCCCAACCTCTTCCGGGTCATCGTCCGCGACCCTGCCTTCTCTCCAAGCCTTCGCGGCTTCCCGTTCCTTTGCCCTCGCTTCTTTCCCCGTCGCGAACGCGAACGCGTTACCCGCCTCGAGCTCCTGCAGCGCGCGCTTGATTTGCGCCACGATGTAGGAATCGCGGTCGGTGTAAAAACTAGTCGACCGACCGGTCATACCAGCCCTACCGGTACGACCTACTCGGTGCACGTAGTCCTCGAACGCTCTTGGTAAATCCAGGTTGATGACGTGCGCGATACCTTTCACGTCCAGCCCGCGCGCCGCGACGTCCGTCGCGACTAACACCGAACACCGCCCGGTTTTGTAATCCTCCAGCGCGGCTTCCCTTTCGCCCTGGCTCCGGCCTCCGTGAAACGCAGCCGCGGTGACGCCTTCCGCGTTTAGAAGTTCCATGATTTCATCCGCCCGCGCCTTGCGTTCCACGAACACGATCGTCATCGGAAGCGTTCCGCCGAACTTTTCCGCCTCGGCTTTTTCTGAGATGGGTAAAACAAAGTGTTAGTCTTGTATGGGCAAACAGTGTGCCTGGATTTGGGAAACGCGCAACACGCACCTTCCAGAAGAAGTTCGCACAAACGATCCACTTTCTGCGCGTCCACCAGTTTCTCCAGGTGCTGGGAAACGTTAGCCGTGGGTACGCTCACCGCCCCGACCTTGATTTTAACCGGCATGTTCAGGTAGTCCGCCGCCAAGGTCTCAACCTCCACGGGCATCGTCGCGCTGAACAACAAGGTTTGGTGCGGTTTCGGAAGGTTCAACATGACTTCCCTGATTTGAGGTTCAAACCCCATGTCCAACATGCGATCGGCTGAGATAGGTAAAACAAAGTGTCAGTTTTGTATGGGCAAACGTGGAGGCGGGATCTGGGAAATAAAATACGTACCTTCGTCCAACACCACAACTGATACGCGGCCCAAGTTCGTGTTCCCCTGGTGCAGATGGTCGATCAGCCGCCCAGGTGTGGCGACGCAGATCTCCACGCCGCCCCTCAAATCGCTCCGCTGTTCGCTCATGTTCGTGCCGCCCACCACGATCGTGGTTTTAAACCCCTTGCTGCTCCTCGAAAAAACCTTGGCTTCCTTTTCAATTTGCTGCGCCAGTTCCCTGGTCGGCGCCATAACAATCGCAATAGGCCCGTCCCCGCGTTTAATCGCCACTTGGTTCAAACAGTGCTGGATCATGGGAATGCAAAACGCGGCGGTTTTCCCGGATCCCGTCTCCGCGCACCCCAGCACGTCTTTGGAGTTTCAAGAAAAGTGTCAGTATAGTATGGGCAAACAGTGTTGGGATTTGGGAAATGCAAGACGTACCTCTTCCGCCGCAGATGATGGGAATCGCCTGAGATGGTAAAAATAAATGTCAGTCTTGTATGGGCAATCAGTCGGCGGAGTGTGGTAAATGGGAAATACGCACCTGCGCCTGGATCGGCGTGGGTTTTTCGTACTCGTGGAACTTGATATCGAGCATTATTTTGGCATCAAGGTTCATGTCCTCGAACGACTCAATAGGGGGAGGCACCTCCATGTCCGCGTACACGTTCTCCACGATCACGTCCATGCGCCGGCGGATCTCTTCAACCTTGGGTTTGAGAGTGGGGTGATGATTTATTTGGAAGTTTGTGAACATTGGTCAGTTTGTGAAATTGAACGGTGGATTTGAAACCGGTCCTCACGTGTTTGCTTTGCACTTCATCGGGCCACCTGGAAAAAAAGGTCGCATCGAAAGGTCTCTGTTCTCGGGTTTCCTCGGACGGAAGTCAAGTCGAACGCGATGACGCGTTCCCAGGGTGTGGGAAACACCGCGGTGCTCGACACGTTGGGTTTCGCGTGTGTCGGTGGTCGTTCCCCTTGCGTTTCCGTGAAAGACCGGTGTGCTTAATTGAGCACCGCGTCGCGTGTTTTGAAGCGCGTGCGCGTCACGCGCACGCGACGAGGGAAACTCTCACGAATGAATGTCACACGCACCTGATCCTTCGTGAGCGCTTGGACACGCGCGCTGGGCTTCCAGTCCGCGAAGATGGCGGGCGGGTATTTCCCGCCTCCCCCGCCACTGACTAGCCCTCTTGAGCGATCGTCGTACCCCCCACCGCCCCCGCCTCTGTTGTCATCGTACCCGCCCCCTCTGCCGCTTCGGTCGTCGTACCCGCCCCTGCCTCGGTCGTCGAACCTTTGCCCGCCGCCACCTCCCGACCGGCGGTCGTCGAATCGATCGGCCCCGGACCCGCCGGACCCGCGGTCGCCGGGAGGCGGGTCACCGCCACCCGCGCGGTGAGGGGGTTGGTAAGGCATGTGAGCTGCTAGGGCGACTGGTGGTAGACGCTCTGGTAAAGTACGGTCGTGGGTAGGTCGAGGTCGTGGGTGGTGCGCCGATGGCTTTGATCGGTGAAAGGTGCAGACGAAAGCGAAAGACGGTCTCTCGAGAAATGGCCAAATATAAATTTCCACTCATGAAAAACGTCTCCTCATCATCACGCCTTCACGCCGTCGGTGCGCCGCGGTCGACGTGTTCCGTGACGACTTTTTTGCGGTCCCCCGCGTTGGTCCACCACTTGAATTGCAAACTATTATGGTACCCACGGAGCTGGTTTTCGAACATCCCTAACAGGGACTCGATCGCGGGGCGGGTGTATTCGGGGTCGATGTGCAACACAATATTTTCCACCGCCAACAGTTTCTTCCACTGCGCCTCCAACGCCTTCACGCCTTTCTCAAGAGCCTCCCCTTTGCCCCATAATTCGTTGTCGACATTCACCTCCCGTCGTCTCGACTACCACCCCCCCCCCCCCCCCCCCCCCCCCCCCCCCCCCCCCCCGACCACCAACGCTCGCTACCACGCGCGCTCCGTGATGCCCTCGGTCTGCACGTCGTTCCGGTCCGTTTTGTTTTGCCACCACTTAAACGAAAGGTTCGTCTGTCCGTCTTCGTTCACGGCGAGGATTGCGTTTTCGAACTTGCCCAAAAGAGACCTGGTTGTAAAACAAAAGTGTCAGTCTTGTATGGGCAATCAGTCGGCGGAATGTGGTGATTGGGAAATACTTACTCGACACCAGGTCTGGTGTACGTTCCGTCGATGTTCAGCTCGACGTTCGACTTGGCAAGCGTTTTCTTCCAAGCAGCGGCTAGCGCTTTCAACCCGGATTCCAGCAAATCTCCGCGCCCCCAGCACTCGTTGTCGTTTAAAAACTGGTCGTTGTCCTGCAGCGCCAGGGTGAGGCCGAGGAGGAAATCGAACTGCGAAGGCGCAGAGTTCTTGAGGGTCTTCATTTGTGTTTTCACCACCGTGGGAATGAGTAGGCACACCGCGTTCCCGGTTGAGGTGTTTCCGAAAACGAAACCGTCGTCCAAGCCCTCCTCTCGCTCGTGTTCCATGGCGTGGCCCTCCGAGACGTTGTACCCGCGGTCAATCGCGACCTGCCGTTGCTTGGTCATCAGCAGCACCCGGAGCTTGGCCACATCGTTCGCGGTCAAGGAATCGGGATTCGTCGCGCCGTCGCTGTAGCGCTCGCGGTCCACGCCGATAATAAGGACGTGGCCTGGGCTCCCAAGTTCCCGCTCCAGCGCGAACAAGCGTTCGTTCCACGCCTGGAACGGGGTTTGTGGGGAAGGCGCTTTGTTGGCCATGGCGCGGGGGGTTGTGCGCGGGACTCGTCAGATTGCTGATGTTTCAGAGACGTAACGCTTTCTCGGAACTGGAGATTCACGAAAAAAACGCCGAAAGAAGCGCATTTACGCCCTTCCATAAAAACGAATAAGGTATCGCCCCCCCTCTCACGCCGTCTTCCCCCCCCCCGAAAGCACCGACCTTAGGAACTTCAAAACGAACGTGAAAATCTCAAACGGCAACCGCAGGGGGAACACGAGAAACTTGAAAAGCGCCGCGACGAACCCGCCATCTTTACTTTTCTTTTCGACGCCCGAACGCGACTGTTTGCCCGTACCAGCCGCCGCCGGCCGCGCCGCGACGTACTCCTCGTACATCTTCTGTTTCGCCATTCGCTGCACCGCGACGGCTCTGAGTTCCATGAGCTTCGTCTCGTCGGACGGTTCCGAAGTGTTTTTCGATGAGTTATTAACTCCTCCGAAGGTGTATTTTTTTTCCTTCTTCGCCAGCAAAGCGGCACTTCGCTCCGCGGAAACCGCCGCGGTGTCCGCCTTGACCGCTCGCTGCGCGGCGTCCGTGTCCTGGTTCACGGGTAAGGCGCCTCCTGCCATCGACGCTGCGGTCGCCGGGTCGATCCACTGCGTGTCTGTTTTTTTCGCAGTAGGGGCGGCGATTCGGGTGACGGGGGATGTCTTTTCCACCACGACGCCCGCCTTGTCTTCTTCTTTTTGAGCCTCCACTGATTTTTTAGCCACGGAGGTGGTCACGGGTTTGTTCACCGGGGTCGGCATAACCTTTTTAGTCACAGACTTGCTCGTATCCTCAGAAGCGGGCTGCTTCGTTTCCTTAGCGGTAGTGCCCGTTTCCTTCGCAGCCGCTTTGGTTTCGGATTTCTCCCCCGCGCTTCGAATCGCCGGCGTCAGCGCGTCGATCGCGACGACCGCGGCGAACGCGGCGAGTGAGCCGAACATCGCGAGGGCTGGTTCCAGCTGCAAAACCCCAGCAGCGCTGGGCACGAAGTAGGCCGCACCGACTGTCACCACCGCCGACGCGGCCACCAACCCGCCGAACGTCTTCATGGTTTTCACCGCGCTTCGCGTTTCGTCGGTCGCCGCGTTATTTGTCTTTTCTGATGACAAGCCGGAGCCGAGCGCTTTCGAAAGCACCGCCTTTTTCTTCGTGGTTCCGGAAACAAGGGTATCTAAAGTTGTGTCAATGGTATCGGTATCTTGCGCGGCATCTTCCGTATCCCGGACCACGTCAGCACCACCACCGCCGGTGCTCCCGTCCACGCGTCGCTCGAGCGCCTCCGCCTCGGCGAGCATCGCGTTACTCTTTTCCTTCAGTTTCGACAAACGCATGGCCAACGCGTCCACGTCAGTTGTGGACGTCGTGGCGGTGTCCCCGCCACCTGTATCAAGGCCGAGCGTGACGACGTGTGCGCCCCTCCGAGACGGCATGGCACATGCGGGGGTGTTCGTGGCGAACAAAGAGCCACCACCAACGGCGGTGCGCGTCGGTCGGATTGCAGACGTGCGGCGTGCGCCCGCGGGAACCACGGCGAGACAAGAGGCGCGACACACGGTGAGTCGGGCGCCGCGGTTGGGTACGACGCGGCACCGAGCGCCGACACCGGCCGCGCGCGTAGACACAGCGGGGCGGAAGCCCGCGGGTGGCGCGGGAGGCGCGGACGCGGTGGTCGGGGACAGCGCGAACATTTTAGCCAGAATGATGGATGTGTTGCGCAATGACGTTTGACGAAACCAGGCGACGCGAAGGCAACCTGTTGACGGAAACTCTTCGTGAAGACCGTGTGACACACAGGCGTGACGACGCGCGACGTGCGTGCGTGAGGCGACGCGACGCGGGGACTGAAGGCGTGCGAAGGAACACGCCGCGACACCGGGACGCCCCCTGGCGGCGGCAATATTTGCCGCCGACTGCTGCCCTATCAAAAGTCGATTCGCCAGATCTCCTCGCGTGAAAAGTCGTTGTTCTGGGACGAGCGAACGTCACCTCGAAGCAACGACTCTCTCTTCGCACAGTCTCGCGAGCGTAGCGCAGACGCGAGCGCGTACGGAGGTTAGTAATGACAGGAACGAAACGGTGCTCGCACGGAAGGCAGAAAAGCCAGTGCGCGGAGTGTAACCCGTGTCCCCACGGCAGGCGGAAAGACAAGTGTGCGGACTGCAACCCGTGACCTCACGGGAAGCTGAAAAGCAGCTGCAAGGACTGCAACCCTTGCCCTCACGGCAAGAGGAAAGACATCTGCGCTCAGTGCAACCCCTGCCCCCACGGGAAGCTGAAAGGCAGCTGTGTGAAGTGCAGCCCCTGTCCGCACGGCAAGCTGAAAGGCAGCTGTACGACGTGCAGTCCTTGCCCTCACGGGAAGCTGAAACACAGCTGCGCGGCGTGCAACCCTTGCCCTCACGGTAAGCTGAAACGCTTCTGCGCGGGGTGCAACCACTGCCCTCACGGGAAGCTGAAACGCTTCTGCGCGGCGTGCAACCACTGCCCTCACGGCAAGCGGAAAAGCGACTGCATGGCGTGCACCGGTTGCCCTCACAGCAAGCGAAAGACCAGGTGCGCGGCGTGCAAAAAGGCACGCGCAGATGCGCCGAGTGCGAAGCGGGTCAAGCGCGAGCCCGAGAGTTCACCCGAGATTAAACAAGAGCCCGAGATCAAGCTCGAGCCCGAGATCAAGCAGGAGCCGTTTACGATTCGCGGCTACTTCGGCTTCGACGACGGGCGGTAAACTTCGTTTGCAGCCATAAAAATACTACCTTCTAAAATACTTCCACCCTTCTCAAATGTAATTTCACGCTCGTCCGCACCCTCTGCGCCGCGTCCCCACGACCACGCCTAGGGCTAAAATCGCCCCGAAACACGTCACAACCCTTGAAGGCATGTTACCTAACCGCCCCAAAGTGCCCCCGACCGCCCCCGGGACCGCCCCCGAGTTATTTTCCTCGAGTCGTGACTCACCGTGTTTCATCCCCGAGTCGTCCCCGTTTTTCGCAAACCTCGCCGCGAACGTCTCGTCCACCGCGAAACTCTTCGCCGTCGCCGCGCGCACTTTGTTGGCGTAGAAAATCACACTGTATCGAACACCAGGAATATCCCCAGTATCCCCAGCATCCCCAAACCCGCGCACCCAGTGCGCGAAGCGTCCATCAAACTTGGCGATCCGGTCCTTAGTATCAATCACCCACCGCGTTTCGCCGCACTCGCTCTCCACCACCAGCTGCCCCCCACACGAAAAATCACCCAACGAAACTGCGTACTGGTGCGTCACGTCGTCGTGGTCGCAGTGCGGGGAGCCTTGGAAGTTCTTGGTGATTGCGAGGCGGTCGTATTGGAATTTCGGGTCGAAGTGGGCGATGATTTTGTGCGCCGCGACCTTCAACGAACCGTAAGGGTCGACGACTTTTTCGGTGGAAGGACCGTCGTTTTCGTTTTCGTTTTCGTGCAAGCGTAACCGTCGTACCAACTCAGTCACCGTTTCCGTACAGCTGGCGAGCACCAGGTACTTATCACTCACGACGCCCTTGCGGTGATTCGCCGGCGGCCACCGCGTGTTGTCCAGTGCGTCACGCATTTCGGTGAGCAAATGTTTGGGGACGGGCGCTCCCGAGACGTGTTTCGCGATCGGGCTCGGCACTTTCGAAATAATATTGGTCGTCGCGCCGTCGTCGTTTCGTCCCCTCTGGCCACCGCTGTCGCTACTGTCGCTACTACCTTCCTCACGAGTATTCCGATAACTCCCAAGTCGCTCCGCGTGCAAGTACGCCTGTGTGGTGTGGTACCCAAACTTTTTAGCCCGTAAATCAAGAACTGTTTTGGACCACGCCCTCGCGACTGCTACGCGCGCGGGGTCTTCATTCGGCGCGAGACGCGAAGTGTTCTTTTCGGTTTCGGGTTCCGTCGCCTGCTCGCCAGTTTTAGTTTTTAACGCCGATCCGCCAAACTTCCGCGTCGCGGGATGCGCGGTGAGTGTTATGGTCACGTCTCCGTCAACAACGACCTTGCCGTGAATAAACTTCCTCGCCAAAAACGCCTCCCGCTCGTCGCGGAACACCACGAACGCGTACCCCACCCAAGCGCCTTTTTCCTTTTTTCGAGGTTCGTCTTTTGGAGTTGAAGATTTTTCTGAAATAGATTCAGAAGTAGATTCGGCCGCGCTTTCAGAAGCCGATTCAGAAGTAGTCTCAACACCGTTTCCTTGTGTATCACGTGCATCACATCGTCCTGAACAACCCCGTTTTGGCCTCGTGCTTTCCCGCCACCCTCGTCTCACCACGTGCCTCACCACCGGCGTCGCGATGTCTTTCCCGCCCGGAATAGAAACGTACAGGAGCTGCGTTATTTTCTTCACCGAACAGTGCGTCTCCGGGATGTTCCCAACCCACAGTTCGTTCGGGGACCCCGCGGTTTCGGGGACGTACGTCTTTGTTTTTTTGCCACCAGGCGCGTCTGCGTCGCCGTTGCAAAGAGCATCACAAGGGCGGTCATCCTCGACGCTCTTGTTCTTTTGTTTCTTTTGCGTCTTCGCCACAGGCGGTGGCGGCGGTGCGAAGCCTCGTGGTTTTTCGATCAGCCCCAGATTCATCTTTCTCGCCGCTTCGTCGACACCGCCGTGGAACGAACACCAAGCCCCACACCTACCCCCGGTCACGGCATTATCATCCCGCAAGTGCTTGAACATCGCGTTCTTCGACGGGAACGCACCACCGCACAGCTGGCACGACGCCGGCGTGGACACCGGCGACGCCATCGCGACACGAGATGTGATGAAAGTTTGTTCGAGGGACGGTGCCGGAATTTTGACAGTCAACGTCGAGAGAACGCGTTGAGAATTGACGAAATCGACTCGTGCCTCATCACAAAGGTCGCGCGCGCCCAACACGCACGCAACACACCATGGGCTGCTTCGGTAGCAAACCCGCTTCCAAATACGCGGTCCCTGAGGAAACGGCCGGGACGCGCGCGGAACCGGGTTCGGAACAGTCTCCCGTGGACGAGGTGGATGTGTTGGCCGATTCCGCGGGCGAAACCAAGGATGCGTTGAAGAACGGGCCGGGGGACGAACCGGAAACCGAAACCGTCCCCGCGACGACGGTACCTGAAGGCACCGAGGCTGCTGAGCCGGTTACGAAGACACCGCCGACGTCGGCGACGAAGAAAGTGCAGAAGAAGGTAACACCCCTCGCTGTGCCTGCGGTGGGTGAAACCGCGCGGGTGGTCGCGGCGAAGGAAGCGAAGGATCGCTTGGCCCGAATCATGGCCAAATCGCAGATGCCGTCCAAGAAGTACCTGGAATCCATCCCGTCGTTGCCGAAGAAAGACCCTACCAACTTCGACGACCGCGAGTTCGACAAGGACTACGCGCTGTCGTCGCCGCAGACCTCGCCGCGAGGGGAAAAGCGGGTTGGGGAACCGAAGGCGAATAAGGAACCGAAGAAAAATAAACCGAAACCGAAGAAAAAACCAGACTTTCACGCGCAGTAGGTACCGTCGCGTGGTTCGCGACCGGTTCGTAGTTTGCGTCCAGTGGGTATATAGTCGAGTCCGTAGGTAGTTCAGGTAGTACCTCATATGTTTACTATTTACACTACTGAGTTCTTTGTCCACGGACCGACTCACTCATCACCCCTCGTTTAATACACCCACTCCGGCCCAATCGCCAAGCCGTCGCTACACTCGCGGGCGACTCGGTCGGCGTCGTCGATGTCGACAAGTGTGCTGTCGGGGGACGGGCATTTTTGCCCGTACGCCCCGGAATCGCCAACCCCGAGCACCGCGACGAGCGCGGCAAGGCACTTGCTGGCGTGCGCCGCGGCGTCGTGACGAGTTCGCGCGCCCGCGTTGTCCACGGGTTCGCCCGTCGGGAACAACCCGGAGTTTTCACTCATCTCGAGGGGAACTTTGTTCGCCGCGCGGTACGCCCGTCCCGCGGCGCGTCGTAGTCTCGCCGGCCGCCGTCCGCTCCGCAGCGCCGCGGAGACCCTTTGGCCGTTGTGCACCAGCGCCAGCAGCGCATCCGCCGCGGCTGCCCGCGCTCCGGGATCCACGGCGCCGGCCGCGGCGACCAACGCGTCTAAGCACCGGGGGTTGCTTGCGACGTGCGCCTTGGCTTCGCTGAGAGATAAAAAAGAAAGTGTCAGTCTCGTATGGGCAATCAGCCGGCGGAATTTGGTAAATAGGAAATACGTACCTGTGGAAGCAAACGTTTCTCAGCAACAACAGGGCTTCAAGCACCGCGGCGGGGAGCTGCGGGCGGAACACCGCGTCGTCAACGCCAGCCGCGGCGACCCCGGCTAAAATGACGTCCACGTCGTCTTCGTCGTCGTCGTCCCCTTCCCGGCCGCCCCCCAGCCCCGCTTGAGTTTTAAAGAAAAGTGTTAGTATTGTATCGTCAGACAGTCTTGGGATTTGGGAAATGCAATACTTACCTTGCGCCAGGGTTTCTATGAGCAGTTGCACTAGGGACGACCCGCCGACTCGCAACACTTCCCGTCGCCCGTCGTCCCCGCCTCCTCCAGCCACGTCCGCGAGGGCGCGTAACAAACACACCAGCCGCGTGGTGTCCCGTCTCGTCACCGCCGTTTCGATGCCAGCCACCACGTTTTGCAAAAAAGCGCTGCGCAGCAGCCAACGTTTCGCGACAGGTTCGGTGACGAGCGCGGCGAGGGGCGCCAACGCCAACCTCGTGGTGGACGCGGGCGAGGTGTTCCGGAACGCCAAACGCAACGCCCTGTCCGCTAAACTCGTGGGCTTTTGCCCGTCCCCGACGTCAAATAACTCAACCGCCTGGCGCTTGGCGTCGTCGCACTGCGCCATCAAGTTAGCGCACGCGCCGAGGAGCTGGGGTTGGGAAAGAAAAGGGTCAGTCTTGAGTGGCACCAAGTGCCATGTACGTCGCGATGTATTGGACGATGTATGGACAACAGGGAGGGGTAATCGGTCTGAACAGTCACCAGCGTTAGAGGTAAAACAGTGCGTATGTGACGTATGTAGTAACTACGTAGCTACGGGCGGACAATCGGCAAACAAGTCGGTCGTCCCTGATTTGGGAAAGCCCCGCTCCGTACCTCGTGCGTCAGATGATTGTCACTGGAGGCGTGTCGCCACAGCTTGTGGAAGTGCGCCATGGCGTTTTTGTGTGTCGCGTCCTGTCGTGACGCGGCGGCGGCGCTTCCCAACGCGGCGGGCGATTCCGAAAAACCGGAAGGGTCGATGGTTTGCAAAAGCAAAACTTACAATGAATAAAAAGAAAGTGTCAGTGTTTCGGGCATGTGTATGAGTAAACAGTCGTAGTAATCGGGTCGAAAAAACACCAGCTGAGAGATAAAAAAGTCGGGAGGATTTGGGATTTAGGGTTTAGGGTTTGCAATACGTACCTTCGCTTTCCGTGGATTGTTTCGCCAATTCACTCGCCGCCGCCGCCGCCGCCGCGCTCGCGTCGGGCGGGCAGTACAACAGGTGCTTGATCAGGCTGACTGACTCCGCGAGCACGATCTCCGCGGCCATGGCTAGGGGTTTTGGTGGTGCGCCCAGCCCCGCGATCGCGTCGCGAACCGCGCATGCGGTTCTCACGGATTCCTTTTCGCCGCCGAACCCGAACGCGCCGGCTTCGCGACCTGAAGAACTTCCAGGCGGAAAGAACGCGCTCTCCGTCGTCGCCTGCCGCACCGCCTTTTCCCGGTTCAAGTCGTACGCCAACAAAACACGTGCTTTCTCCATCACCTTCAACAACACACCGATCAGATCAACCTCACTCGCCGCGCGCTTTCCGGACGCGCTGTACGCGAGCACGTTCCGCAGCGCGCTCGCCACGGCGGTGTGCGGCGTGGCGAAGGCGGCGGCGCCCGGGCCTCGCGTGCCGCCCGGCGTGCCAACCGCCTGCGCGTGCCAAAGCTTTATGAGTGATAACGTGAGCCGCGCACCTACCGGGGTCTCACCTGATTCGTCATTTATCACTCTGTGGGAGGTAGCGGCGGCGACGCACCCAGCCGCGCCGGGCGACCGGAAAACAGCGGCGAGGCACTCGCATGCCGCCTTGGCTGCATCCGCGAGCGCGGCGCCCGCGGACCCGGGCGCTGTGCTGGTCGGCGTGCTCGTGCCTTTCGCGGCTAAATCCACAATCAACGCGCACGCGTACGGCGCCTCCCCTAAGCTCCGCCACGCCTCCGTGGCCCCTGGCCCGCCGCCTGGGTCCGGGGCGGCGGCAAGGGTCGCGGCCAGACCGGACGCGGCTCTGGCGCACGTCCGCGCGATTGCAGCTCGTTTTGCGGCGTCCCTTCTTCCGACGTCCCCGCCCGCCCTCGGCGGAGGGGTTCGAAACAGCGCGTTCGCGGCGGCGACCAATGCCGCGGCCATAGCGGGCACACAGGACGTGTCACAAGCCATCCGGGTACTCGCGAAACACCGGGACGCAGAAACAAGTGTTTCCCGGTGTTCCTTTTCGGTTACGTTTTTCGCAGGCGCGATACCGTTCAACTCGGCGTCGCATTGCTCCTCCACTTTGCCCGCCACGAGCGCGCCGATCAGCGCCGCGACGGAAGCCGCCGCGGCGGCGGCATCCTCCGCAACGGACACGGCAGGCTGGGCCCAGGAAAGCACTTCGTCTGAGGGTGGCGCTGATAAACACGAAAACCACGGAGACGGGTCCTGAGAGATAAAAAAGAAAGTGTCAGTCTCTCGGACCATGTGTATGAGGGATTGGTATGAGTAAACAGTCAGGGTAACAGTCCGAGGTAGTAGTCCCTTCTGGTCGTAATAGTCCCTTCTGGTACGATTATGGGCAATCAGGGAGGCGGAATGTGGTGATTGGGAAATACGTACCAGCGCCGCGAGCGCCGCCGCGAACGCGGGCGGGTACGATTTCGAAACCGGGTGTGAGATTGCTTTTGTTGGGAACGAAAAGGGTCAGTCGCGTGCGTCGTACTGTATGGGGGATTGGGGTCCTGGTAGTCCTGGCAGTCATCGGGCCGGACACGGTGCGTTTGTGATGTGTTTGTTGCCACCGCCGCGAGTATGCCAGAACGAGTTACCAGTAGTGCACTTCCTTTGGATGAGTACTGGATGTCACGAACGGGGCGGCAGAAACGTGTGTGTCCCCGGATTTGGGAAACCCCCGGGGAGGCCGTACCTTTCAAAACTTTCCCCGTCCTCGGGTCGCGCTCCGGCGGGGGGTCTCCCGGTTTCGGGGCCATCGCAACGGCGACGACGGCGGGGTTCAAACGAGCGCACGCTAACAAAACAGAGCTGGCGCCTCTTCGTAACGCAGCCGCTGCGGCTGGACACGTAACCGTGGGCTCGGAACAAGCGCTTAGAAGCCTTGGATAGGTAAAACAAAGTGTCAATCTTGAGTCGGCGAGTGCCTGGTTTGTAACAGTTGCTACTACTGGTAAATGTTACATGTAGTGGCAACTGCTACGTACGTCACATTGTAAATGTTATGAGTACTGGCAACTGCTACGTACATCACGATCTACATACATCAAAAGTAGTGCAGTCAAAGGGGGGCGGCAGAAACCGTGTTTGGATTCGGGAAAGCCAAAACCCAAAACCACGAACCTGGTTTTGGAAACGAATGACCCCATGTGCGGCGTCGTTTTCCCCGCGCACGCGGCGAGCACATCCACGAAACCGACCCAGACCCTGATTGTAAAAAAAGAAATGTCAGTCCCGTATGGGCAATCAGTCGGAGGAATGTGGTAAATGGGAAATACTTACCATTTCTGGTTCAGAAGCGGCACGACGTCCAGGACTGACACGCCCAATTTATCAGTCGCGCTGGAGACGAAAGACTCATCCGCGTCACCGTCGTTCGTCTCGTCCCAAAGCAACTCGGCTTCCATGTCTTCGTCCGCCACGATTGCTGAGGACAGGCACGCGGCTATGAACGACGCAGCGGCGGCGCGCGGCGCGGGCGCCTCCGTGGAATCCAGCGCCGTGTTCGCCGCCGCGGTGACGCTTTCGGGCCACGCCTTTTGGAGCATCGCCCTGGTGTGTCGTGCGCCGGGGCTCGCCGCGTGCGCGAGTAGGCGCCATGCCCGCGCTCGTCTTTGCGCGACTCGGTCCCGCGATAGCCGCGTGAGCCAGAACGAAGCCCCCCTTCGCGCCCAGTGTGACGACCAAACCTGCGAGGGCGCCGCGACGAGTACCGCCTCCAGCGCGCAACACCCAGCGTCTACCAACCCTCCGCCGCCCATTGGCGTGACCCCGTGGTAATCGATCGCGTAACACTTTTCGCCGTTTTCGGTGGTTTTGAAGGACCCGCCCGAATCCGTGCCGTCCCCGAGACGCGTCGCGCACACGAACGTCAGCAGCGGCTCCACGGTTCGTTTCGCCAAATCGGTCGCCACCGCGGCGCTTCCCCCAAACTTCGCCAGCGCGTCAATTGGCCGGGACGCCGCTGCTAACGCGCACGCCTTTGCGGCTGACGCCAGGAATGACACGCCCGCGCACCGCGCGCCGTAACTCATCTCCGTGTTGATCACCAACTTTACAAGCACGGCGTCCACCAAATCCGTATCACAAAGCAACGCGCCGCACACGAACGCCGTGAACTTGGCGGTTTCGCCCGCACTCGACCCGGCGGCGCACTCGCCGTACCCAGCCGCGTCCGCCATTGCGACCGCGGCGTCCAGGACCATGGTGGCCAGTTTTGCCGCCGCACATGCCGCGGCTGATGACGAAGCACTCTGTTCGCCGTCGTCCTCACCAAGCGCCGCGAACGCGGCGACCGGGTGCGTAACCGCCGCGGGGTCGCTCTGCCATGAAGAAAAGAAAGGGTCAGTATTGAGTCTTGAGAATGGGGGGTTTGTAACAGTTGCCAGTAGTGGTAAAGGTTACTAGTAGTGTTACTAGTAGTGTCACTAGTAGTGTCACTAGTAGTGTTACTAGTAGTGTTACTAGTAGTGTTACTAGTAGTGTTACTAGTAGTGTTACTAGTAGTGTTACTAGTAGTGCACTCAAAGAGGGGCAGTAAACAGTCGTCCGGGATTTGGGAAACGCGCAATACGTACCTGCGCGCCTCCCCTACCAAGCGCCCGTCGCGATTTCCAATCAGGGTCCCCTTGCGCCACCCGGATCACGGGCACGCATGCGGACCGCACGGTTTCCACCGCTAGCCGCAACACGTCCTCAGACGCAGGGACTAGGGATTTGCGCATGGCGTCTGCAAGAACTGTGATTGTAAAAGAAAAGTGTCAGCCTTGTATGGGAAAACAGTCTCGGTATTTGGGAAAGGCCCAAGGCCGTACCTGTTACCAACAGCGACCACAGCCTGGCGTCGCCCGGCGTTTTCGGCGGTTTCGTTAAAATACGCATAGCCCCCTCCGGCCATGCGGCGCTCACGATGGCGGCGGCGCCTGGGTTTCCAAAGGACAGGACGCCCCGAAGCGCGGCCACGGCGGCGACCGCGTCTTGGTGCGACCGCGCGGACGCAAGCCGCGCCAGGCTGGTCATCGCGGACGCGCTGGGCGACGCCCACCGCAGTTGCGCGTCCGCGATTTTCGCGTTTTGATTTTTACCCGCGCCGTTCACGGACTGGTGGTTACCCCCGTGTTGTCCTTGTAACTCCTCTGCGTCGTGTAGCAAGTCGTCCATCATCGCGAGTTCAAGCGCACCGAGCGCACCAACAGCGCCGCCCAAACGACGCACTTCACGTTTTTGCGTCAACATAGCCCGGACCTTGTGTTCGTCCGCTTTCGGCGACGTCGCCGCGTCGTCGCCGCGGAACTCGTTTGAAATCTCCACGACCCGCACGGGCAACGTGAGCTGCCTGGTCAACACGGTGGGCAGGGACAGTGACGCATTCAACGTGAACTGTAACGGAACACCTCCAGCAGAAACACCACCACCACCCACCCGCGCAAGCGCGGCGTCGGCAACCGACCCGAACAAAACGTAGGACACGAAAACCGCGAGGCGCTCGCGGATGGAAACCCGCGGGTGAAACGCCAGGGGAAGCAACGCGACGGCTCGGCCGTACGGCGACGGCGCTGATGTGGAACCGTTACCGTCAGCCGTTACGTCAGCCGTTTCGGCAAAGAACACCCGTGCTCGTCGGCTTCTTGACACCGCCGCGGCTAGGAACTTCAAGCAACTCGACGCGACGTCCAAATCGGGCCCTTCTTTAGTAAGGCCGTCGCTCGCGATTCTCGCCACCGCGGCCAGACGGTTCGGTTTTACAAGTTCCAACTCCAACCGCGAATCGCCAACGCACACGCACAGCTGGTCCGCGGCGGCGCACCGCACGGACGGCCCGAGGCGCTGATCCCCGACCAACACCTGGAACAGCTCATCCACGTCTGTGGGTTCGAAGACTGACGATAAAATCGACGGGCGCGATGGTGAGGTCAGGCAGTCGACGAACAACGGGACGTCCGAGTCCCCCACGTCACCGTTCGTAACCTCCCCGCCTCTCTTCCTTGAGTAATCCGCGTGCCGCAACACACCCCCGAACGGGTCAATCCACGCGCGCGCGCTTTCGCTAAGGCTGGTTGGCATTTTCGCGGGCGCGGGTAAATCAGGAGTCAGCCCTAGCGCGCGCGCCAACCCCTCCGCCGCCGCGGCTCGGCGACGCGCGTGCCGGTGGAACAACCCTCGCAACAACGGCTCCAGGGGCGTCCACGCGTGTTTCGGCGCCGCCCGTACCGCCGCCGCCGCCGCCGCGCTCACCGCGGGCCCTGCGGTTTCGTCATCAAGGTCGCACTCCAGATAGGGTAACCACGGGAGTAACGAAATGGCGGCCCTTTGTGCCTCCAAATCACTCGCCCCAGCACACGCCGCGATGCAGTTCAACAGCTTCGCCGCGTACACCCGCGTGTTCGCGTCGCCCAAACCGCCCGCGACGATTTCGCCAACCACGTCGGCGCCGAGCATCACGGCCCTCGCCGCGTTTGACACCGCCCTCGCCGCCGCGTCCGGGCCTTGGCCGTCGGCATCCCCAGCCGGTGCGAGGGAGATCTCAGCCGCCGCCGCTAGGGCGGCGTACGCGCCTCGTCGGCCGGCGGGATTTTTGTGCGCCAGGAGTTGTCGGGTCGCCACCCTTACGCCCGCGATGCCCCGTTCCAGCCAATTCGCGCTAGCCACTTGTTCCGCGCGCGAGTCATAAGACGCCAACTCGTGCGACGCCGTGGCAGAAGCGGCGGACGTCAGCACCGTCGCGACAAGCCGCGCGGCGAGAGGTTCCGCTTCGTTTGGTGCCAAATGGTCAAGCGCGGCGAGCGCGGCGGTCGCCAAAGCGGCGGCGTCGTGCGGCGTTCGGTTCGCGGCTTGCGTCGCGTCGTCCGACGCGGCGCGCTCGGCGGCGAGTAACCCGAAGTCCGCGGCTTCCGCGGCGGCGACTGATACCAAACAAAGAAAGTGTCAGTCTTGTATGGGCGCACAGTGTTGGGATTTGGGAAATGCCCAATACGTACCTTCGCGGGCGGACGAATATTCCCCCAACGTATCAAGCGCAGCGAGAGAAGCGGCTCGTAAGCCAGGCACCGCGGCGGCGAGAAGCTCGTCAATCGCGGCGTGGGCGAGGCGTTCCACTAGCCGCGGCGGTACGCCGCCAAGCACTTGGGCTTGTTTTGACACAACAGGCCCAGCCGCGGATACCAACACCGCAGCCATGGCTAGCGCGGGAAAGAACCCCGGGGACTCGCCTTTTGGAAGCGCGTCGTCCACGCCGTTTGGCGACACCGCGCGCGATGCGTTCGCCAAAGACCCTTCCATGGCGAACAGTAACGACGACAAACGACCCGCGGTTTGCGTTTGTCGGTCCTCAACCGCCTGCTCGGACGAATCGTCGTCTGAAGCGTCGACATACCCGCCCACTCCGCCATCAATCGAGCCGAGCTCCAGCAACGGTGCCAACGCTGTCAGAACGCAAAGGGCGTCGCCTGCCGCGTTTTGGTCACCAAGCATGGGAATCACCGCCATCGCGAGTTCGTGCGCCACCTGGCACGATAAAAAAGAAAGTTTCAGTCTTGTGTACGGGCAATCAGTGTCGGCGGAATGTGTTGGGTGGGAAAGGCCCTTACCGGTAACACCGAAAGCGCGTCACCGAGCGCGTGACTCGCCGCCGGCGGCAACGCGTTTCGCGACGGCGCGAACTTCGCGAAGGAACTCAAGCCGCCTTCCGGGGGCGGGTACGAAAGCGCCGCCCGGCTGGCGAGCGCGAGTGAGGGGAACACGTTGTTGGAACTGTTTTTTTCCTGTTTGTCAAACTCGCGTTGTTTGGGGGTAGGCGCCACGCGGTGCGCGCCGTCCGCGGCGTGCCCGAGGGCGCCTTTCAGGGACTCCACGAACGCCAGTAGCGTACAAAGCGCGGCGGCGCGTACCGCGCCTGGCGTGACTAAGGAATCGGAATCCTCGTAGCTCCTATGACTATCCAGTCCGTGAGTACCGCGCACGACTCGCGCCAAACTCGTCGGGCCGTCCACCGCTCGCGCCAAGGAAACAACCGCGTCAATCGCGGTGGGGCGCTGAATAAGCGCCTGGGGGGGCAGGTCCACCAAAACCGCTTCTCGCAGCTCCGTGAGCGCCGCGAGAAGAAGCGCGGGCTGGTCCGCGTACGTCAGGCGTACGCCCAGTTCGAAAACCCGCTGTTCGTCCGACGGCGCTAGTAGGATGCGGTGCAGCTTCAACACCCCGCGCCTCGTGTTTTTAGTGCAGTCGCCGCCGTCCACTAAACTCGCCTCCTCCACTAAATGCGCGCGCATCGCGGCGGCCCGGTCGCGCTCCGTGCTGTTAGTGCCCAGGTCATCGTGTTGCCGTGTCAGCCTCCAGTACGTCGCCGCGAGCCGCGGGTTCCGCAGGAACAGCTCTTTTGTTTTCGGGTCCAACACGGGAGGAGGGGCTTGTTGTTCTTGTTTCGAGTCGACATTACTATCTTTCCTAAACCCGGGCGGGGAATCTTGGGAGGAAGAATCTTGCGAAGGCGACGCATCAGCGGTACCGCTCGTCGCGGTTTCCGTCTTCTTCTTCTCTGAATCCGTCGTTAACTCTTCCGCTGTGTCCCCGAAAGACGCCCCGCCTGCGAGCCTCGCTTTCGTAGCCGCAGCGGCATAAGAGGCTTGTTTCGACGACGACGTCCGCGCGGGCGACGCCGGCGCGCTCTTTTTGCCATCATCGGACACATTTCCTTTTTCCCAGAACGCGATTAAACTCTCGATGGATGGGGTGAGGTGTTGGTCCCCGTCACTAGCAAGGTCCTTTAAAAACCGGTCCGCGCCCAACTCCAACAGCCTCTGCACGGAACTCGGATCGTTTGTCGCGACTCGGCGCAGCAGTTCAATCACGTCCAGGCTTTTCGTCCCGGTGTCTTCGAAGTTGAACCACTCAAGCAACGCGCGCAGGATTGGCAAGTTTTTTCCCACATCACTCGCGTCCAGCAAACCGTTGTCAAGCTTGAACCCCAAGCTCGCGAGCGCGCGCTCGCGGATATCAAGAAGCGAGTGCCGCAGCTTACCGGTGAGCGTCCGGAGCGACGAGCCGGGGGAGCCGTCGTCCGACATCGCGCGTGCGTTCGTCGCACTGCCAGCGCGTCCGCCACGACTCGACTAGCCGATAATATCCGTTGCCTGTAAACCACGACCCGCAGCTCCGCGATTCTCGGTCGTGCCGACGGAAAGTCGCGGTCCGTGCTCTTCGTCACGAACAAGTACGGGGCTAAACCCACGCGTGGCTTGTCGTGGAAGGCACGATCAACCCTTCGCGTCTCAACGCCAACGCGCGCGCGTCACGGAAGCGCGGCGCGGTGTGTGCGGGTCACACGCCCCGCGGGCGAGCCAAGACGACGGGCGCAGAATGAAAAACACTCGCGTTTTTTAAATTCAAAGGCAGCAGAAAAAAATCGCGATTTGTGGGCCAACCTGGGAAAGCCTGCGCAAGTTCTTCGTCGACTTTCTGTCGATCGCGCGATTCCCAACCGCCGCCACAGCTCGCCGCGCCACCACACGATGCTTCGCAACGCGGTATCCGCGTACGGCGCCCGGGTCACTCTGGGTGCCGCCGCGGTCGCGGTCGCCGTTCCCACAGTGACCACATGCGCCAAGGATGACAAGAAGTCCACCAACAGCGTGACCTCGAACTTCGACCCCGAAGCGCTGGAGCGCGGGGCGAAGGCGTTGAGAGAGATCAACAACTCCACGCACGCCAAACGGGTAGGTTGACATGGGGTCACGACACTGTCAGGACACCGCGATCTGTCCGACAGATCATCACGATAGATCACGGCGATGTCATCCGTACATTTTGCGCAGCGCCTGTGTCTGTTCCCGGGTCGAAGACACCGACGAAGTCTGGACCGGGAGTCCAGACTTGGTGTGCCATCGAGACGATCGGCGAACGACGACGCGTTGTTGCGGGATTGATTTAGCGTCGAGTCCATATCCTGAAATCTTTACGTCCGCAACTCACGCCATGACAATGCCTAACCCCTCTCTGTAACCCCTACTACCAACACCCCTCGAACCCACCCCCACCCCCAACACTCAACACGAAGGTCATCGAGCTGTCGCACTCGCAAGAGACGACGAAGCAACAGGAAGCGATGGCGAAAACTGCGGAGATGCAGGCGGCTACGGCTCAACATCAGGTCCGCGTAGAAACCGAGCGCGGCGAACAACAACGACAAACCGACCAGCAAAGGTCGCAGCAGCACGCGCAGATGAAACAGTACGAAGGTACGTGTGGGCCAGGCTTTCCCAAATTATAGACGACTTGTGTTCCCACACGCGACTGACACTTTGTTTTACCTATCACAAGACGAGCTCGCGCGGAAGCGGTACGGGTCGGAGCACGAACAGACGCGCCAACGGAACGCGGAGATGGTGAACATGCAGGAAGAGGCGAGCCGGAGGCAGGAAACGCAAAGGCGACAGGTGCGTATTTCCCAATCACCATGCTCCGCCTCTGCGATTGCCCATACTCGTACCAGAAGGGACTATTCCCTCTGCCCTGACTGTTTACTCATACACATTACGAGAGACTGACACTTTCTTTTTTATCGGGCCAGACGGAGGAGTCTATACAGCAGTCGCGCCGCGAGACGGACCGGCGGAAAGCGGAGCACGAACGCGAGTTGATTCGTTCCAAGTCCATTTCCGACGCGGAGGGCCGGATCGCGGAGAACCGGGCGAACGAGGATGTGATTCGGCGGCAGATGGTGGCGAAGGTTGAGGCGGAGACGGGCAAGGCGATGGCGCTGCTTAAAGAGTTCACGAGCTTTGTGGGGAACGGGTTCAACTCGCTGTTGGCGGATGAGAAAAGAGGCGTGGCGCTCGTTGGGGGGGTTACCGCGCTCGCGGTGGGTGTGTACGGCGCCAGGGAAGGCGCGCGCATGGGCTTTCGAGTCCTGGAGCGGTACTTGGGGCAACCCAACTTGGTGAGGGAGACGTCCAGGAACGCGTACGGGTTCAGGCCAGCCGCCGCAAAGGCGGTTGCGCAAGCGGCGCCGACGCCGGTGGTTGAAGGTGCTGTTAAATCTGTCAAATCCTTAATCCCCATGGCCACCTCAGGGGGTATCTTAGGAGACGTCGTGCTTGACCAGAAGCTGGAGCAAAGAGTGCGCACCCTAGCGGTGGCGACCGCGAACACGCGACTCAACGGCGCGCCGTTTCGAAACGTGATGCTTTACGGCCCGCCCGGCACGGGGAAAACCATGGCGGCGAAGCGGTTGGCGCGACATTCAGGCCTCGACTACGCGTTGATGACGGGCGGCGACGTCGCGCCGTTAGGCGCGGACGCGGTGACGAAAATCCACGAGTTGTTTGACTGGGCCAGCACTTCAAAAAAAGGCCTTCTTCTGTTCATCGACGAAGCGGATGCGTTCCTCGCGAAAAGAACAGGAGCCGGTGACGCGTCTTCCGCCGGAGGTAACAACTCAGGAGCCACTACCGGCGGAAGCAACTCCCCTGGCAACGTAAGAGCTGCTCTCAACGCCCTACTCTACCGCACCGGCGAGTTATCGCGAGATGTGGTGCTTGTCATCGCGACGAACCGCCCCGAGGACTTGGACGCCGCGGTGCTGGACCGCATGGACGAATCCATGGAGGTACGGCCTTGGGGCGCTTTCCCAAATCCCAAGACAGTTCGGCCCGATTACTCTGACTGTTTACTCATACACGTTACGAAAGACTGACACTTTTCTTTTACTCAACACAGTTCGGGTTGCCCGATTTCGAAACGAGGCAAAAACTGTTGAAGCTTTACTTCAACAAACTCATCGTCAACGGCGAGGACGCGGGTGACGACGCACCAGCGCAGGGAATTCTGGGCGCGCTAGGCATCGGGGTTGGAGGGAAGCGGGGGGGGGGGAAGAAAGGGGCTGTCATTGTCGTGGACGGTAAAATCGGAGACGAAACCTTGATCGCGGCGGCGCAAAAGATGGATGGGTTTTCGGGCCGCGAAATCGCGAAAACAATCGCGGGCGCGCAAGGCGCCGCGTACGGAGCCTCCTCAGGCACGCCCACGCTGACCTTACACATGTTCGAGCACGTCATCGACGTCAAGGTGGCGGAACACGCCAGAAGAAAGGGGGGGTTCTTACACTAAACGGGGTCGTCATACGTAGCGGGGCAAAATTTTGGGTAAAATTATTCTTTGGAAAGGTTGGCTCGTTACTTTAACATTCAACCATCACTGTACGTCTCACTGCTTCTCGCACTGCGCGTCCGCCGCGATGTCGCGCTGTGCTGAAACGCGCTCGCGGAAACGCGCGCGCGGTGATACCGTTGTCACCGCGCCTCCCGCGCGACCGCGCGATGCGGGGAATGGCAACGCAGACCTTCCCGTGGCCATCACACCCGCGAACCTCGAAAACAACAGCGTGTCCTCCATCGGGATCGTCTTGACATGCGCTGATGCCGCGCGTAGCGGCAAACTCGAGGTGTTGAAGTACGCGCGTGAGAACGGTTGCCCTGGGACGCGGATACGTGCCATGCGGCGGCGGAGGGCGGGCACCTTGACGTGCTGAAGTGGGCGTGTTTGAGGGGGTGCCCTTGGAGTGAGCTCACGTGCGCTCTCGCCGCGAAGGGCGGGCACCTCCATGTGCTGAAGTACGCGCGCGCGAACGGATGCCCGTGGGACAAGCGGACTTGCGTGTTTGCGGCGGAGAACGAGCACCACGACGTGGTGCGATGGTACCTCGATGAGCTTGATAGACTGGCGCGCGATGCCCTCCCGGGTATTCCCCTCGATGTTGTTTGCCAAATTCTTGGAAAGGCAAATCTGCCTGACACCGCCGATCTCGCGCGGCTTTGCGGGGTGTCGTGCGAATGCGCGACGCGGTGGCGAAAACGAAACGTCGGGTGGAGGAACTTGACCCCTATAAAGCCACTCGTCTCGGATACCTAAACACTCTGCAAAGAATGGTTCGGCAAGGTCGACTGGAACGAAAGGAATACCTATGCGCGGCGGCGGCGAGGAGCGGACAGCTCGAGGCGTTGAAGTCGTTATGCGCGGACGGATGTCCGTGGGATTCAGGTGCGTGCGACGCAGCGGCGGCGACCGGAAACTTTGAAGTGATGAAGTGGTTGAGCGCGAAAGGATGTCCATGGTCTCCATGTGCGTGCATAAGGGCGTGCAAATTCGACCAAGTCGAGATGCTGAAGTGGTTGCTCGCAAACGACGCACCGATTGATACCTATGAGTTGCAAAGCCATTTGGTGAAGAAAGGGCACCTCGATATTCTGAAGTCGTTGTGGGCGCTTCATGGGGAGTCAGCATTTCCTGGTTATTTTTGGAAATTTTTATGCCCGAACGCGGCGAAGGCCGGGCTGCTCGAGGTGCTCAAATGGGCACGCTCGATTAGCTCCGATTGGGGCTACCCCAAGGAGGCTGTATGCAAAGCTGCGGCGGAGTCCGGGTACCTTGATGTACTGCGGTGGGCTCATGAGAACGGCGCGCCGTGGGGAAAGATTACATGTATGCTGGCGGTGAAGAACGGACACCTGGAGGTGTTGAAGTACTTGCGCGCGAACGAATGCCCTTGGCACGATTATGCGTGCTCTGAGGCGGCGTATGAAGGTCAACTCGAGGTGCTGAAGTGGTTGCGCGAGATCGGCGACTCGTGGGACTGGGAGACGTGCGTGGAGGCGGCGAAGGGTGGGCACCTCGAGGTGCTGCAGTGGTTGCAAGCGAACGGCTGCCCGTGGATAAAAAAGACGTGCTCTTGGGCGGCGATGGGCGGGCACCTCGAGGTGCTGCAGTGGGCGCGCGCGAATGGCTGCCCGTGGGACGAAGAGACGTGCGTGAACGCGGCGTTGGGCGGGCACCTCGAGGTGCTGCAGTGGGCTCGCGCGAATGGCTGCACTTGGAACTGGAAGACTTGTGTCAAGGTGGCGGAGCGCGGGCGCCGCGAGGCGATACAAAAGGAACAGTATGCGCGGTATGCAGAGGAACGGCGTGAACGGAATGGCGAGGTGTACACTGACGCGCGCAAACGCGAGGTGATTGGCGATCATGCCTCGTTGCAAACGAGGTTGCTCGCGAACGGCGAACCGAGCGAAGGTGAGTCATCATCCTCGTCACTTTAAACCTTTACAGTACGTGTTTTAACAGCCTACCTCCAATAATGTAACGCACGCCTACCTTTCATACATGTTTTAAGAAGCTACAGTCGTGAATTTAACGCCCGCCTACCAGGTACCTCCGATCCTGCCGCAGCGCGTTTTCGGCGTCATTCGTTTCCCCTCCGTCCATTTGCCTCGCCAGCCCCTCCGTGGCGTCCGCGGCGAGCCTCCCGGCTTCCCGCGAAAGCGCGTCGAACCACGCCCCCGCTCTCAACGCCACTATGCTCCCGACCTGGTAGTACCACCGGTACACCGCCTGTTTCGCGTTGGTGCGTAGAAAGTCAGCAGCCTGGCATTGAGGGTTCATCCAATTCCATATCTTGTGACAGTGTTGTTTGGCGTGCCAGTGTTCCGCGAACGTGTACACCGAGTACGTCACGCCGACGGTCACCGTGCTGACCATGACGCACTGCGAAAGCGCAAACAAAAGCGGGCGGTAATACCCGCGCTTGTTCCGCCCGAACGGCGACGGGACGAACCAATCCACGCCGAACCTGCCGTGCGCGTAGTGAAGCAAGCGCTGTTTCAGTAACTGTGTGTCGATAGGAGAGTTATCCGGGCCGTCCCGTACACGCAAACCGCGTTCCTTGCAAAGCGCGTGCGTTTCCGTTTTCGACAGGTAGCTCAACTCCGCGAGCTCTTCAAGAAACTCGGGAGACTCGGGAAACTTGGTGCGTCTACTTAGCTTCACCGCGGCTTTTCGCAACGCGGAGGCTCGATTTTTCGCCCGGCCGTTTACATCCCGGTCTATTGATGAAAAAAAAGCGGTGATCCCGGCTCTTTGCCTCCAATACCTAGACGCGCCTGTCCGTTCGAATTCGCCGATGAGCAACTTGCGGTTTTCCCGCACTTTCCTCCAAAGCTGTTTCCCTCGGGGGCCGCCCATGCGCGCGCGAGAGCGACACGGAGGTAAACGTTCATCTTCCGGGATTACAATAGCACTGGCAGTGTTGGCGTTGTTGCCCGGCGTGTTTCGCGTTGCCACCTCCGCATCGTTTGTAGTGTTCCCCAGTGCGCTACTTCGCGACGCGAAGTGCGAAAACGTCGGCAACGACGGGGCTAAGGCGTTTTTCGCCGCGCGCGCGAGCCTGGAGAGCGAAAACGACGACGCCTCTCCGTTTCCAGAAGCGCCTCCTTGCGCGCCTCGTCCGCGCCCGGTGGAGTGCCACCGGGAAACCGTCACCGGAGGCGTGTTCCGCGCGTTTTTTTGCGGGGATGACTCTGGTGCGTCGTCCAAGCCCATCTCGTCCCGGGGAATATCCCGAGATGACCCTGGTGCGTCGTCCAACGCCATCCCGTCCCGGGGGATATCCCTAGACGAGGCGGGTGCGTTATCCAACGCCATCGCGTCCCTGGGGACGTCCCCGTTCCCGAACAGCCGACACGGCGGAACTCGGGGCGGGCGGTTTTTCGGACCTCGGGATGGCAAATCGTCCCGAGACGCGCCGAACGCATCCCCGCGGCGGTTTGCCCTTCCCCGGGTAACTCCAGCTTCTTCCTCGCGCGAAACCCTTCTGCGTCCGGTGGTGTCATGCATCGCAGGGGTATAAGTAGTTTCTGCTGTGTCTCGCCCATCGTCCAACTCAGCTTCGTCCTCGGATGCCTCGGCGAACGTCCGCGCGATTCGTCCGGCACCGCGACCCGCGGTCGTGGTGTTTTCGGACGCCTCGTGCCCGTGCCGGCGCGCGCGCGTCGCACCGGCGGGCACGGTAACAGCCGGCGTTTTCAAAGAAGGTTTACCAGCATCGCGCCCGGCGTCGTCATCTTCATCGTCGTCGTCACTGGAGTTCAGGCGAAATGCGAGGGCACGCGCGGCCCTTTGCATTGGGGACAATGCGGTCGAATCATCGCGGATGTTTTCGCGTCCAACATTCCCAACCGCCCTCGTGCTGTGGCGTCGCCGGGGCGGCATGGTACGACCGCGCCCGCGGGGATACCAAACGTGACCCGAGTCACTTCAAGTCGCGTCTTCGCGTGACGCGCGGCAGTGCCGGTCCGAGTGACACGAGTGGTCCGTCGGTCCAAACGAAACAATGCAAATTCACGTGGTTCTTTTTTGCGATGAGTCATCTGCTCTGCAGCCCTCTCCCCTCTGCTTCGTTCACAACATTTTCATTTCAACTCTCTTCGTTCGTCGTCTTCGCAGCCTTCGCCGCCGCTCTCTGCTGCGACATCTTTTTCCTCGCCGCCGCGTTGGCTTTGGCTTTTTCCCTCGGGGTCAGCTCCGTGGGGGGCCTGCGCACGGAGGTTTCCGGGGCTAGCTCACACCCCGGTTCGCCAACCCCCGCGGAAACGGGCCCGGCCAGGTCGTACTCAGGCGCCTCCGCGCCGCAAGAACTCCCCACCCGCCCGGTCACGTCCATCAGCCCCTCGCTCCACACCAAGTCCGTCCACTCCATGATTCCCAGTCTGCCGTCGCCGTCCGCGTCCGCGGCGTCGAACTCCTCTCTTAAAGTAGCTCTGCAAAGCGTTTCGCTGTCGTCCCACGCGCAACTGTGATTGTAAAAAAAAAGTGTAAGTCTTGTATAAGCAAACAGTTGTCCGGGATTTGGTGAAAGGCCCAATACGTACACCTCATCCGCGACGTCGTCGAACGCGACCGTGATTGACGCGTCAATCGCAGCCGTCGCGTCGCTCAAAATCGCGACGTTCCGAAGGGGATCCTTCGCCACAATTCTCCTGAAGCTCGCCGCGGCGACGGAGGTCCAGTCGTAATCCAACAAATCGTCCTTGTTGGTTTTTATTTTCCGGTCGCTTTTTCCGGTGTCACCAGAAGAGTCGTCTTCGTCGCCGAATTCCGCGAACGAGCCTCCCAACGGCGACGCTAACACCGCGGCCAACGCGGCGTTCCGTACGAAAGCGCCGCCTTTCCCTGCCTTGTCGCTTCGCTGCGAAATCGGCCGAATCAACGAAAGCCACTCTTCAGGTGCGAGCTCCGCGCCGTGGTCTCTGAGCGCCAGTTCAAGCGCTTCCGCGGAGACCCCTTGTTTCGTCGCAGTCGATTGGTCCCCCCACATCTGGGACACGTCGCACTCCTCCGCCTCAGCGCACGCGGCGGCGGCGGCTTCGTCCACCGCCGCGACGAGACGCGCGGTGCTGGCTTTCGCGTTTTGAATCATCTTGTCGCCGCCGTTGGCGTTTCCATTTTCAAAATCTCCCCCCTCCCCGTCCCCGTCGAAAAACGAGCTCTTCTCCGCTTCCTCAAACGCGGCGCGGAGACCTCAGGATTGGTAAAACAAAGTGTCAGTCGCGTGTATCGCGCGGTGTGGACACACAATACGGGCGTCCGGTGACACGTCCAGGACGCAAGACGAGTACGTCGCGCCGTGCGGACAACAGGCACCGGCGTGAAAGGTAAACCGCGCGCCGTCTGATTTGGGCTACTGACATACGTACACGCGCGGCGCACGGCCCCCAAAGTTCCATACGCCTGAAGCCTCTCCACCACCGCGCTCGCGAGCGAATCCGCGTGACTCGCCGCGCCGCGTTCCCGGACCCAGTAGTGCTCGCTCGCGTTTTGGCAGCTCATCCTTTTTTCCGGGTTCGGTTCCAAAAGGGATTTCAGTAAAGATTTCGCCCCGGGTGAGAGCTGCGGGATGTCGTCGACAGGCACCACCGGTCGGCCTCGGCGTATGGCGCGTAGTAACCCTTCGCGAGTGCTGTCGCGGCCATCCGCGATCGCGTCCCAGTCCGCGAACGGGGGTTCGCCCGCTAACAGCATGTACGCCACGACCCCGGCAGCCCACGAATCCACCTTGAAATCGTAAGGCCGCCGCCGCGCCATCTCGGGCGATAGGTACGCGTACGTGCCGCACCGCTCGGTGCTGCGATTGTAAAAGAAAAGTGTCAGTCTTTCGTAGTGTTCGTAACTTGAAAAGTCACAGAGGGACAGTAAAGAGTGTTGGGATTTGGGAAAGGGAATACGTACAGCATGTCTCCTGAATTTTTGATTCGCGCGGCTAACCCGAAGTCGCTCAGCTTAGCGCGACGCGACCCGTTGGGTTCCCGCATGTAAAGAAAGTTCGCGGGCTTGACGTCCCTGTGCACCACGCCGTGCGCGTGACACGCGGCGAGCGCTTTGAGCATCGCCCGTATGGTGGTCGCCGCCGCGGCTTCCGTGAACGGCTGCCATGATTCGTTTCGTGGTTCTTGGTGTTCGTCGTCGTCAACTCGCGCCCATGGGTCGTTACTTTTGTCTTTTTTGGAAGCCGACTCGTTCGCGGTTCCCGTTAACAAATCCCCGCCATCGCACAAATCGATCAGTAAATGCACGCCCGCTTCGTCCTCGAAGGCGTCGTGAAGGGTGACGATGTCCAATGACGCACCTAGGGCGAAGTGAAGGTTCACCTCATCTCGTACCTTTCGCTCCCAAATTCCCATCGCATCAACGGAAGGGGTTTGGCCTTCCAGCGACTGCGGTCCGCTTTTCGGTATCGTCTTCAACGCGAACTTTCGCTGATCGCTGTTTCGCGTACACAGACGCACCACACCCATGGCACCTCTTCCGATGGGTTCGCCAAGCAACAACGCTTGCTCCGCGTCTCGGCGTAAGCCCAGGGTGAATGGCTCAACCGCGGAGGTTTGTGAAGCATCACTGACTGCGGAGGCGCGGACGGTGGCGCGGACTCCAATCGATCTGACATGGCGTTTGTAGTGCTTGCGACGAACCGGCGTTCGTCGCGATGTCAGATTCGTCCCGAACGCGGTGCCGGTCAGCGCGCCGGCCATGGCGGTGCCGTTTACGCAGTGGCCGTGCGGCGATTTGTACACCGAACCGTACGGGTTATACACACCCGTGCGAACACGAAAACGTGACGTCCGCTCGCGGTGCAGTGCGACGTGGAGTGCGCCTTCCATCGATCGTGACGTTTCTCGACTCTGACGAGGATAGACTTCGAAAATATCATATCTCGGAAAAGAAGACACCAATTTCGTGCGCCATCAATCACTTTCGCCGCCGCGCCGCCGCGATGTCCGGCTCGGACGACGCCGACGACGCCCCCCCCACGTTTGTGCGGCTGGAGGATGAGAACTCCGAGGACGAGGCGGAGTGGGAGGACCCCTCCGATAACGGGGTTTTGAGTCAGGTGTTGCGAACGTGCGGGGAATCGGGGGGCGACGCGTCTGCTTTGGAAGCTTTGTTAACTGCGTTGTCCGTGAGCCTCGACAGTAAGGGCGCGGAAGGGGACACTCCACTGCAAACCGCGTGTTTGTACGGCCACACAGACTTGGTTAGGGTGCTGTTGGCGTACGGGGCGACCGTCGCGGTGGAGGATAACGACGGAGGAACGCCACTTCACGACGCCGCGGCTGGCGGGTACTTGGATACCGTCGATTTGCTGATTACGTGGTTCCAAACACAACCAACACAAACCGGCGCGGCTTTCGCAGACGACGAACTTTTGTGCTTGGTGAACAAACAGGACGGGGACGGCGAAACACCGCTGCACGTCGCGACGAGGGGCGGGCACGTCGAAGTGGTGGAACTGCTTTTGAGGCACGGGGCGGACAAAACAATAAAATCAGAAGCGGGGCTGGCGGCGAGAGATTTCTCGGTGGAGGCGAGCGAGATGGACGCGACGCTTAGGGTTAGGGTTTAGGGTCTAAACCCTAAACAACCGACGGAGCGCCTGACACGCCTTGTTGATACTTTTTAAACGCGGAATAATACCGGGACAGCACTACTCACGGAAGCCCCGTCACGCACTCCGTTGTGACGGACTGCGCGGCGCGGTCGCCGGCGGTTCGCGACGACGCCTCCGCGACGAAGCCGGCGTTTTTTGGAATCTTCAGAGTAACTGCCTTCGTACCCGCAGCCTGCACCAACTCAGCCCCCGCGTACGCGCCGAACCCCAGCCGTACCAGCCCATCGTGTTCGTGTTTCAGAGACCCCAAACCGCCCGTAACCCGGGGCGAAGACCACTCCAGCGGATTTCCTTTCAAGTGACTTCCCTGGCCTCGCAAAGGACTTCCCGGAGGACTTTTAAAAGAAAAATCCCTTGGACTTTTCGTCGGGATTGTACCCAGGTGCGTGCCCACCTCTGAAGGATCACGACTTACCACGTGCCTGTCGTCGTGATGACTCCGCGTACTAGTAAGGGACGCTTCGTCGATTTTCAGTTTCATCTCGACGAACAAATCCTTCAACGCCGCGGTTTCCGCGGTTTGTTCGTCGAACCGTTTCGTTAACGACGCGAGTGCGGACTCGGTGTGTTGGTCGGTAGGCGCGTGTTTGCTCCAAGCGCCGCCGCCGCCGCTCACGGGATTCGAACCAAGGACGCGTTCCTGCGAAACGAGGTGGGTAGGCACAACACCAACGGAGTTACCAGCACTTAGGGTAGTCTTGTTACCAGCGCTGGTAGTAGTCTGGTATGTTTTTTCGCTCAGGTCGAGTGTTAACTCCGCTACTCGTCGGCGTAAATCGTCCCCGTCGCGCTTGACTCGGTCCAGTTCTTGAGTCAACAGATCGACTTTTTTTGACATCCCAGAGGTTGACGCGGTGTCACCAGTGTCGGCTCTTTCAAACGCCATCCTTTCGTTTGTAATATCCTCGAGCTTGGTTTCGGTAACACTCAAGCGCTGTGTTAAGTTTTTCAGGTCACTCGCCGAGGCGTAATTATTGCTACTCGCAAAAGATGAAGACGATTGCCTGTCCGCCTCGCGCCGGTCGCCGCGCACCGAATCGAGCTGCGCCGCGACGCGGTCCAAAACATCACGCAACACGGTTTTGAACCCGGTTTTCGTGTTTCCGGTATCCGTGGTTACCAACAGTAACTCCCCGCGTAACTCGTCCAGGGCCGCCGCGATTTCGCGCCGCAGGTTTGAAATGGAACCCCGCGTTTCACGTAACTGCGCGAAAACATTCGTGTCATTCACGTCGTTGGATGCGTGGCCCTTGTGTTCGTGCGGTGTTTGTACTACCCCTGATGAGACATCACGTGCCGCGCTGTTTCGGACACCGAAACCACCGGCAACACTGTCCACACCCAAAGACCCCCCCCAGGAAAAACCAATCACTTGTTCCACTCTGGCGACTCGCGACGACAGGTCCACCACGCGAAGCTCCACTTCTCGAAACTGAGATTCGTGCTCGGTGACCAAGTCCAAAACGCGGTCCAGCCTCGTTATCCCAGGGGACATCGTCATCGGGGGCAACACCAGCTGCGGGGTGTACCCGGTGACGAAACCGTAGGATGACGCGGGACCCGACCGGGCGGGAGTCGAGGGAGACGCCATGCCCGCCAACTTGGCCACAGGCGCGGGCTGCTGATGTGGCACGTGAATGAGAACGGCACACGAAATTGCTGACCGAAAAGTTTGAACCAACGAAGCTTGCACGAATCCATCTCCTACGGTCCCTCCGTCCGCGTACCAGGAGTTCAAACAAGAGAAGAAACAACACCGTAAGGGTAATAGTAACGCGAATTCTACACACATCAGTACTAGTCACACTCACTGTCGCCAACCGGACGAACCTTACCTACCATCAAACAGTCACCTAAACCTACCTACCAAAACACGCCGCGTTTTTTCGGCGCCGCTCGGTTCATCGCTTCTTTGTCGAAAAGTTTTTGCTGGCTAGTCTCCGCCGCTTCGGTTTCCTCGTCGTCCTCGCCGTCGTCACCAAGCTCCTTGGGGCGCGCGCTCATTTCGCGGTCGAAATCCCAGTCCAACCCGTCATCCGTGTTTGATGTGGGTTTTATAGATTTCCTTTGCGTGGTAACGTGTTGAGGATTAGTGGTGGACCTGTCTGACGACGACGACGACGCTGCCATTTCGTCCGCGCCAACTCCGTCTCCGTCATCCAAACGCCCGCTCCCTCCTCCGTAATGCCCAATCCCTGCTAGTTTCTCCACGGTCAGTCCGAGGTGCTTGGTTTCGTCCCACAACCCGCGCATCCGCCCGCCGGTTTTCTTATGGGACCGCCGCGTGGACCACGAACGGGTCGTCGTCGCCGACGACATTGTTTGTCAATCGGTTCGCCACTGTGTCATCCCCAAATCCGCCCTCACCTCTCCCATTACCGTTACCGCCGTTGCCAAACCCTCCCCGTCGGCCGTCCCCAAGCCCCCCCTCCTCCCCTCCCCTACGATGGTCAACACCACCAGCCGTACCGCCCATAACCCAACCAACACTCGACGTGCCATCACGCCCGAACCGCGAGGGAAACGTCTCGGAAGGCTCTCCATCGACGTCACGCGACGGCACGTCATGACGTGCCGAGGCATCGCCAACGGCCACGGCGTGCTTTTTTGCGAACGTGTTACCCACGCGTCGCGTAAGGTCGCTGTTTTGGTGTGCGTCGTGGCCACCCCGACCTGCGGCACGCCGCCGCCCTGACACCCCAATTTCGCCCCCGAAAACCCGGCGGTGGTCGTGCTCCAGGTACGCGCCCGCCGAGTCGTGCACCACGTGCAGGTCCGCGTTTCGCGCAAAAGCTGCCAAACCGCACGAAATCGCCACCGCCGCGCACAAGCACACCCCGAGTCTTCTCTGCGCAAATCGCCGGCTTTGCGAAAGCGTGCGCGACACCTTGAAACTCGCCCCCATCACGGCCGGAGCGGGGGGCGCGCGGGCTATACTATATGACGATGCGCGACGTGAAGTGCACGGAGATGGGGGACGCGCGCGCGTCGTTTCGTCGTACAGACAGTTATTTATGGGAAGTCGGCAGATTGCCAGATGACACATGACAGAGATTGCCGATTGTGTGACAAGACAGACACGACATACACTGATGATGTGGATGATGCCTACGCAACGACTAACCGGTGACTACGCACACACAAAAAACTACTCCCCACCCCCCCGCCCTTTCTTCGCAACACCAGCAGGGGCTTTCTCTGCCTTTCCCCCCGCAGTTCGTTTCGTGCCCCTTCCCGAGGCGGTTTTCTTCCCCTTTGTTTCATCAACTTCGACAAAAGCGTCGTGGTCGCCGTCATCACTCGGCGCGATGCCGTCGTCCCCGCCACCGACTTTCGCCACTTTGTGGTTTTCCGTGACTAACTCGTCCACCAAGTGTCCCGAAACGAACCCAGAAGGCGTATCGCGTATTGTCTGGACTCCCCCCGGCCGGTGCAGCGGCGCGGTGTGCCACTCCGGTTTGTGCGAATGAGGCGCGCGAACGGTAGTTGATGCAACTTTTTTTTCGATTTTTTCGTCCAGTCCCTCGTCTGCGTTTCCAGCGTTCGTAGCAGCACCTGCGTCGTCGCCCTCCGCCTCATCCCCGGAAAGGTCATCATCGTCGTACTCCAGTGAGTGCTTCGTGACGAAGGCGTCGAAGGCGGCTTGGGTTTTCCCAGTGGGTCGCATCACCAAGTCGCGGTCAACCGCGCTTCGCACTAACCCGCCCCAGGTCTTGTCGTTTTTTAAAGCTTTCGACGACCCGACGACTAACAAACACGTCTTAGCGCGAGTCAGCCCGACGTTAACTCGGCGCTCATCCGCGACGAAGCCAAGGTTGACGTTCTTTTTAGTGGCACCAGTTTTAGTACTACCCGTCTCGCCTTTCGGCGCGCGGACCACGGAAAACACGCAAACCTCTTTTTCCCGTCCCTGGAACCCGTCGATGGAGTTGACGTCGATGGCGCGCGCTTTTTCCTGGATTGAAATAAAATAAATGTCAGTCGTGTATGGGCAATCAGTCAGTGGAATGTGGTAAATGGGAAATACTTACCTTCCCAAGCGCCTTTTCCAAAAGGTGTCGTATGTGTTTCACCTGCGCTTTGTACGGGGAAATCACGCCGACGCCGCCGCCGGATTGGTTGCCTTGGTTTAGCAGTTGCGGGTGTTTTTTGACTAAAGACGTGACTAGGGAAACCACCAGCCGGGCTTCTTCGTCGTTTTGCCACGACTGCGAGTTACCAGCCTTGTACTCGGCACCGTCCACGTCGTAAAACACGAACGGCCTGAACAGCTTGCTTTGGTGCCAGTTGCGTTTCGTGGCAGACGCCAGGAAAGGGCCATCCGCGAGCTCGTCGTTGTAAAACGTCTTGCTTGGAAACGCCCTTATGTCCGGGTGCATCCGGTACTGCGTTTTCAGTAAGTACACGGGGTACCCGCACTGCTCGAAGCGAGAAAATAGCGACCGCGCGTACCCCTTCGCGGTCGCGGCGGCGCTTAGCACGGTGGCCGGTAATTGCCTCGGGTCGCCAACAAGAAACGCCTGTTTCGCGCCGTAACAAAGAGGCACCAGCGTGCTCGGCTCAACCGCCTGCGCGGCTTCGTCAATCACGACGACGTCGAACTGTTTCGTCATCCGGGAGAACATCCCGCTGCCTGAGAAGCTTAACGTGGAACAAACAACCTGCGCCTCGTCCAGCAGCAAACACTTCACGCGGTCCCGCTCCAGGGCCTTTTCGAACTTGTTGGAAGAGTTGCTGCGATTGGGAAAGAAAAGTGTCAGTCTTGTATGGGCGAACAGGGAGGCCGGGATTTGGTGAAAGGCCCAATACGTACCCGTTCCCCTTGCCATCCGAAAACTTATCCTCCTCGCCGCCGCCGCACCGCTCGTTGACTAAATACTCCATCGAAACTTTTTCCACGGAGTGATGCGCGTTCACGCCGACTCTGACAAGCGTAGGCGAGTAAACCTTACCATCAGGCCCCAACAAACCGGAGTGCATGATCCTCAAAACGATCTCGTCAAGCGCCGCGTTGGATGGAGCGCAGACCAGAATTTTCTGTCGCTTTTTAAACCGCTCCCCCACGATTTCCGGGACGTCTGTTTTTTGTGAGGAGTCGTTACTCAAGAAGACAGAGGTAGACGCCAACCGGTCGGGCGGTGCGTCTCGCGGGTTGTGCGCGCCGCGCATCCAAGGCGACGACGCGGCGTGGTTTTTCTTCACCTGAGAGTAACAAGAAAGTGTCAGCCTCGTGTATCGCGATGTATTGGACGATGTATGGACAACAGTCACCGTAATCGGTCTGAACAGTCAGGGCAGAGGTAACAGTCCCTTCTGGTACGAGTATGGGCAATCATGGAGGCGGAATGTGGTGATTGGGAAAGGCCCTTACCGTCAAAGCGTCGCTTTTACCGCGCGGCGCGTCCGCTCGGCGTTCCAGAAACCGTTTCAAGTCCAACTCGTGCCCGAACTTGGTGGAGTTCTGGCCGGGCCGGGCGTGAAGAATTACGGAGAGCAAACTCAGGATGATCCGGGTTTTACCCGTACCCGGCGGGCCTTGAATCAACGTGATAGGCTGTTTTTCAAGCGCCGCGCGCAACGCTCGGAGCTGAGAATCTGGTTTTGGTTTGAAAAAAAGGAGTCAGCGCGAGTTCGGGTGCTGACTAATTGCGCTGTGCCTCGAACCGCGGAAAAATCCGGCGCAGAAAAATGTCATATAACCGCTATTGCCGAAAAAACCAAACCAAACCAAACGTGCGCTCAGAGAAACCACATGTCTTGTTAGTAATCATGGGAGGTCATGATCTACTATCTATCAAGAGTTTGACATCACGGCGCACGCGGGTGGGTAACGGGTCGGGCGAAAATAGCAAGGTTTTTTTAATCCGAGGGGTTTTCCTTTAAAAATATTTCGCGAGATCCAGAACCCGAAAAGAAAAAGAAACGCGAAGTGCGCGGGGTAACAAAAGAAAACAGAACGTAGGGCAACGGGTTCCCCACGCACCGTTGTACGCCGCGGCCATGGCTTTACCAAGGGGTTCGGGAAGTTCCCAGACAGCTTTTTCGTGTGTAGGCGAGGTTTGCGTTTCCGTTGCCAGAGCCTTGTCAGTCACGACGTTCTCCGGCGCCGCGCCCAAAATAGCGTGCGCGAAGGGCAGCGAGGGAAACGCCCTCAGGGCTAACCACTCGCGCGCGATGGTGGACATGTTCGCGAGGTGTGTCAAGTACCACGCGCTTTTCGGCGAACTCAACGCGTTCCGCACGGACCGGTACCGGGCGTAGTCGTCGTCTCGGGTAGAGGAGTCGTCGTGGTCGGTTTTTTGCGCCGAGGTGCTTTTATGAGCGCCATTGTTATCACCAGCGCCTTTCGCCGTCGCTCCTTTTTTCGAATCCGTTTTCTTCCCGCCGCTTTTCGCCGAGCCGGTCACCGCGACGCTGCCCACCACCCGCGAATTGGTGTTATCGGGCAGAAAAAAACGAACCCGCATCATGTTCCGCGAATCCCTCCCGTCCACGTACCCCAACGCGTGGACGTTGTGCAGGCCGTCGGGGATGGCGGAGGCGGATTGGTCGTTTTTTTTTTCTGTTTTTTTTCCGTCGTCGTTTTTTGCATCTGCTTTCTCAGCGGAAGCATCCGGATCAAAACAACCCTCCGGAACCGGGATCTCTTCGTGCGGGTGCGTTTTGCTGACCAAGATCAGGTCGTTGTCGTGGAACCTACGCATCGCGTCTTCGCCAAGAATGAACTGCACCACGTGGAACCCGTCCACTCGTGACGTTTTGAAAACAGCGCCGATTGTGGAGGCGCCGCCTTCGCGCGAAACCGATTCGTCGTCGTCGTCGCCCCGCGTGATTTGCGCGGCGCACTCCTCCAGGACTAAGGGCTGAAAGATGCTGAGGTACTCGTTCACGTCCTTAAACGTGTTAGGCACGTCTTTCAGCTTGCTTTGTTTCCCTTTATCCTTACCAGATCGATCGATGCTCCCGTCCCCCATGGTGAAGTAGTCCCAACCAAGCACCTCGCGCTGTAACCGCGACAAGTGCGAGGTTTGCTGTTCCGTGGTGAGGGCCATTTTTTTAATTTTTTGACGGATTTGCTTTGCTTCGGTGATGATGGACTCCTTTGCCCGTTGCTTGCGCGCTTCTCGTTCCGTTCACGTTGAAGCACTCCAAGTGTAGTACTCGACCTTCCTCGAACGTTCTCTAGATCTACCGTGTGTGCGGTCCGAACCGCGGCAGAACACGGGTCGGTCCGCGGTGGCCCCGCCGGTCGATCACGGGCTAAAAACGCGTCGCAAAACACCGCCGCTGTCGGCGGCAGCGAAAACCGTGTGCCCCGATGCGGCCCGAAGCGCGCGCTCGCAAGAAAAACGCGGCTCACGTTCGCGTGCTTCCGTGGCCCGGAAACACGCAAACCCAAACTCCAGATCTACCCGGCCGCCCACGCCACCGCGCACGTCACACGCCGCGCGCGAACCTATGGATGGATGGGCCGCCGCCGGGGTGGAGATCGTATATTTTTGGTGCAAGAGAGCGAGTGGGTTTTGCGCGTTTTCGCTGCTGCGTGTAATTTCAAGCAGTGCGTCATCGACTACCTCTCCTAATACGGCCCAGACCTCGGTTTCCCCCCCGTTTTCCCGCCGTTACTCCACCCCCCTCGGCCCCTCCCCATGCCTGCGTCGTTGCCCATTCCTCTTCCTCGTCCCCCCCC
>Ga0222633_1000185_pt1 | contig 69600 bp, 56 predicted proteins | sample AntAcemetageno48_FD_179816 | JGI IMG/M metagenome (GOLD analysis project Ga0222633, IMG submission 179816) | Saline water microbial communities from Ace Lake, Antarctica - #48 | ecosystem: Environmental > Aquatic > Non-marine Saline and Alkaline > Saline | place: Antarctica: Ace Lake | collected...
AAAAAAAAAACTCCCAAAAATCGCTCAACAGCCAATCAAACAACGAGCTCCCAGGGTCAATCCGACGTGGACGGTTCATTGTCGCGCGCACCCACGACGCGACTATGAGTGCCGTAACCATGACCCTCGCCGCGCGCGCGCCCGTCGCCGGTACGTGTTCGATTACGTCGACGCGAGCACCGCGTGCGTTCGATCCCCCCCCCTCGCGTTTACCCGTCGCGGTGGACCACCGTACCCGATTTTTCGCGGACCCGCGGAAGCAGTCAGCCCTGACCCGTCCCGTCCCCACGTACCCAACATCCCCGTCCGCGTTAACAGTCAAGGCCAAGCGCAACGTGGCGCTCCGCCGCGCGGCCACCACCTGTAAGTCGGCGAAGTCTGTCGTGACCTGCGTTGCCGCGCGCTCCGACGACGCCGTTCCCGGCCCCGTGAAGAGGTACGTCCCCGACTCGTTGTCGTTGTCGATCGCCACCCGCCTCCCCACTTTGCATGTCACAAAGTCGCTTTTGTCGCTGGGATAAACGTCACGCGCCAAAGCTCATACTCCCTCTCCTCTACCCGCGCTCACCTCCCCTCGCCTCTCGCGCTGCTTTCCTTGCAGGCTCGCGTCCGCCATCGTCGGCCTGGGCGCCGCGGCGACCCTTTTTTCCACGTCCCCGGTTTCCGCGGCGGAGCTGGAGATCCTGAAGACGCCCGCGCCCGCGGCCTTGAAAGGGTACATCGTTGACGACAGCGGTTTGCTTTCCAAAGCGTCGTCGGGGGCGATTAACAGTAAGCTGAAGGAGTTGGAGGAAACCACCGGGTATCACGTCAACGTGATTACGGTGCGCAAGCTGGTTTTCGAGCAAGACCCGTTCGCGTTCGGTGACAAAGTGCTTGAAACGTGGTACCCGTCCCTGGAACTGGGGGACAAGAAAGGCAACTTGCTGCTTGTGAAGAACACGAAGGAAGGTGCTATCGTGGGCGGCCCTTCTTTCCTGAAAGGCGTCGGCAACGACGTGCTGGATTCGATTCTCTCAAAGAACATCCCAATCAACCTGGAGGACGAGAAGTTCGGCGAGGCCCTCACATCCTCCGTGGACAGGATCGTCGCCGCGCTGGAAGGCAAGGAAGACCCCGGGCCGCCGAAAAAGTTTGAAAAGAGTAAGGAAAAGACGTACAAAACCAAAGCCGAGACGGATGACAAGCGGGACGTGTTCAGCAACGTCGTGATCGGCCTGCTCGTGATTTCCTTCGTCGTGCCCATGGTGCAGTACTTCGGGTACGTCGCGGGGGACCCGGACTGGGACGGGGAGTAAAGGATGAGTCAATCTTGAGTCGGCGGCGAGACGGCGAGACGGCGCCGGCCGGGGGGAATAGAAATCATGGACGCGCTTTGACCGCGCGACGCGCACACGGAGGTGGGGCGGAACACATAGCCACTTAAAGGCGACCCACTGCTTTGCGATAGATCTGCTCGTAACTCACACAACACGCTTTCGAATCAAACTCGGAAAATCTCAATTCGCGCGTCTAGACCGACCTTTTCGCGGACACGGGCGCGCTTGTTTTGTTTTTTTCATCCCCCCCCACCAAAAGGCCAAAAAGCGCATTAGGTAAATAACTCTCGGGCGCGACCTCCGTGCCTCACGTCTCGGATTTCGCACGTATCTAGGTCCTGCGAGTTCGTTCACAACCTTGTGCGTCATGATACGCGCCGCGGCCGCCTCGTTGGTGCGGTCATCCCCCGCGATTTCCACGTTTCGACGCACCGCCGCCCGGCGGCGGGTGCGGTGTTTCGCCATCTCCCACGCCGCTCGCCTGGCTGACCTGGCGGGCGTGGACGCCGAGGAGGCGGCGCGGCGCGGTGCGCGCGTGGCGGACGCGACACTGGAGACCTCCGGAGACTCTGCCGCGTCTACTTCGGGCGATGCGCCGCGCAGCGTCGTGGATGCGAGCCGCGTGGCGTTGAAAGGCATGCGGTACGAGGAGTTGGAAAAGTGGCTGGTGAGCGTGGGCGAGCGCCCGCAGCGCGCCGCGCAGCTCTTTTCGTGGATGTACCGCCGAGGCAAGCTTGTTGAGGATTTCGGGGACATGACGGACGTGGCGAAAGGGTTCGTTGAGAAACTCGACGAGATCGCCACCGTGCAGGGCGACCTGGAGTTGGTGGAAATAAAAACCGCGGCGGACGGCACGCGCAAGGTGTTGTACCGGCTGCGCAACGGAGGCGGCGTGGTGGAGAGCGTTATTATTCCTTCAAACCGCGGGCCGGGCGGGCGGACCACGGTGTGCGTCTCCTCGCAACTCGGGTGTGCCATGAACTGCCAGTTCTGCTTCACCGCGAAGATGGGTTTGCGGAAGAACCTGAGTGCGGCGCAGATCGTGGAGCAGGTTGTGAACGCGCGGCGCTTGACGGGCGGCGGGAAGGGTGCAGGTACGGCCTTGGTCCTTTCCCAAATCCAGACACACTGTTTGCCCATACAAGATTGACACTTTTCGTTCACAATCTCAGCGGTTGGCGAAAGGGAGGAAACCACCAACGTCGTGTTCATGGGCATGGGCGAGCCGTTGCACAACGTCGACGAAGTTTTAACCGCGGTGGACGTGTTAACGGACCCGCGAGGCCTGGCGTTTTCGCAAAACAAAGTAACCGTCTCAACGAGCGGGTTGGTTCCCGAAATCGAGCGGTACTTGAACGAATCACGGGGCTCCCTCGCGGTTTCCCTGAACGCCACCACGGATGAGATTCGCAGCTGGATCATGCCTATTAACCGCAAGTACAACCTGGACAAACTTTTAGGGGTGTTGAGAGACAACTTCCCGCGCAAAAACGCGGGGCGGCACCAGCGACACGTTTTTTTCGAGTACATCCTGCTCGCGGGAATCAACGACTCGGACGCCGATGTCGAGCGCCTGCTGGCGATTTCGCGCTCCATGCCGTGCAAGTTCAACCTGATTTACTTCAACACGCACGAAGGCAGCGAGTTTCGGTGCAGCGACGAGGCGACCATAAAGGCGTTCAGACAGAAGCTCGCGGACGGGGGGGCGATGGCGACGATTCGAGCGAGCCGGGGGGACGAGGAGATGGCGGCGTGCGGGCAGCTCGGATCACCGGACGCGCCGGAGGATTGGAAACCAGCGCCGCCCAAGCTTCCAAAACCAAAACGTTTGCGCGAAGCAGACGCGGCGGCGCCGGCGGCGGAAACGGCTTGACTGAATACACTGTTTTATATTAAGAATCCTTATCGCGTTTTTAACCCTAAAGCCTAAAACCACTAAACCCTCTAACTAGTTACATCGCCCCTATGCGTTTCCCGCACGACGTTCATCCACCCGATGACGACCCCCCGTCGTTCTCCGGCTTACCCCACATGCCGTGCTTTTCAAACTCGGAAACGCTCGCGTTGCGCAGCACGGACGCGGCATGTCGCTGTCCCGATTCCTCCGCCAGCTCCAGCGCCGTCGCGGAACCTCCGCGCAAGCTGCTTTCGCTGGCGGAGTGTTTCAAACTCGAACCAGCCGCGAGCAAATCTTGCAAGCACTCCGTGGAGCCGTTCGCCGCCGCAGCGTGCAGGGGCGAGTACCCGCCCTTCATCAGCGACTTCGCGCCGGTCACCGCGGCGCCCCCCCGAATCAAAGCCTTGCACGCCGCTCCGTTCGAAAGGTGCGACGCTAGGTGCAGGGGCGTGGCGCCTAGTTTGTTCCGCGGGTCCTTGTCCGCGCCCAACTCCAGAAGCGCAAGCAGGGAAAGGACCTCATCCGCCCTAGCGGCTTCGTGCAGCGCGGTGTCGCCGCCCTCGTCTTGCAAGGACGTATCCGCGCCGCCCTCCACGAGCGCGCGAATCGCGTCGGGCTGTCCCCAACTCGCCGCAACCATCAAAGGGGTCTGGCCCTCGGAGTCGCGCTCGTCAACCCGCGCGCCAATTCGCAAAAGCGCGCGGATCGCGGGAATGTCGCCCTCCTCCGCGGCGTGGTGTAACGGCGTAGCCGCGTCGTGCTGCGAGGGCGTCGACGAGGGGAGGTCGGGTCAGAATTTGGCTGAGTCAGACTTGTTTTCCGGGACGGGGCGAAACCACGGGACGCGGGAAAGGAACAGACGCCGGTGGGAACGAAAGGAAACGCGGGTGTGCGCGGGCACGACACGCGTGTATCGATCGCGTGTCCGCGCCTTGGGTGGCACCGGCGCGTGACGTCGGGTCGCGGGCCGGCGCGGGTCCGCCCCCGCGTCGCGGTTAAAATGTGCATTAACGGTGTGCGTACCTGCGGGCCTTTTTCGCAAAACTCCTCGAGCTCGCGCTTCAGCGCCTGGTAACGCTCGGTGTGTATCGCTCCACCGCCGCGCGCCGCGGACGGAGGAGCTACCCGGACACTCATCTTGTCACGCTCGTGACTGCGCGGATGCGACGTTGCGCCTTGCGGAGTGGCCGACGGCGGGCACAGAAAACACGGGACGGAAACAGAATCCTCGTCATCTTTTTACCCTATCGGATATCCATTTCTCCGCAAAAACCCATTTTCCATTTGAGTCCGGGAAGGACGATCGATGCGTTCGTGGCTGAGAAAATGAACGCGCAAAGAGGGGACGGGTTTGATACTCGAGCACGGGAAAGGTCGTGGGACATAGGGTCAGGTGGGTGTGCATTTGCAGAAAAGTTTAATCATGCATTCATTTGTTCGTCCCCAACCCTTGCGTCTTATCATTTCGTCTCGTCACTACGTCGTTCGTTACCGGCTGCGCGACGCTCACACAGCACGGCTCACAAATTCGTGGACCATCGACTGGGGGTTAACCCCCCGACGATGGCCCACGCCCCCCACCTCGAATTTCCGCAATACTGCGTAAGCTTCAAAAGGGTGGGTAGTTTTTCTGGATCCGGATTGTCCAAGTCGTCGTCCACCGCGACGCGCACGCGGGCGCCGAACAACCAGCTTCCCGGCTTGTTCGTCCGCTTCACGCGGTACCTGCCGAGTACGATTTCACACAGGTCCTTCACCGTCCACGCACCGCCCGTGTTTCCCTTGCTCATCCATGTCTCGTGTCCACCAATTCCCAAATTTTTTCCCATTTCCGTGAAAGGCTCGTACTGCTGCCACCCGAACCGCTTAGGCTCGTGCCCGCAGAACATCATGTCACGCCACGGCGCGCAGGCAACCATCTCGACGTTTCCGTCGTTCGCAGTCACACCGACGTGCAACTTCCAGTGATTAGGGCTGAGACCCTGTTGATAACGGGTGAGACAATTTAACTCTGATTTCCATGCCTCACCTTCGTACGCGGCTGCGCTGTAGACGCTGACCACAGTGGTCAATTTGAACGCCCCGCGAAGATCAATCAACCCTCCGGAGAACAAGACGTGCGATCGAAGCTCCTCGTCGGTGAGAGGCCTGGGTTGGCCCTCGCGGCGCGCGAGCTTCGCGACAGGGGGATCAGTGTCGATGTCAAACACAAGCTCGCTGATGTGCACGCCAGCGGGCCAATACCTGGGCTCATCGGGGCCAGGTCGCACAAGCTCCAAATTGCCGGGCTTGACGCGGACTAAGTCCTTCCTCTCATCGACGTTAACGGCCCAGCGTTGTTTGGAGTCGGACCACTCCACGAGCGTTTGCCGTTGAGAGATAACGCGGAGCGTAGGCCGGAGATTGAAACGCGCTGACGGGCGATATAGCCCTTCGCATGCTGTGACTTAGGGTTAGTTGGGGTATCCACGCCATCATCCTGTCCATGAGTGCGTTGCATGAATATTTGATTTAGAGGGGACTGGTCGTTGAGTTCTCCGGGAGTGTGCGGTTTCGCGTCGGCGTACCGCACGCCTTCTGCTGTCTCCACACTCATCGTTTCCATCTTATCGGCCAGACGCATGTGCATCCTCGTGGAGAGAGCACTTAAATTCACATTTATCATGGGGTTTGTCGTGTCCGTCGATGCAGGCGCCATCCTGGAAGATCTGAGGGTAAATCTGATTGTTGGCTTCGAATCGGCGATCTGCGTCGGGATCCACGGGGCTTGGTGCCGGGGACGGACTTTGGGGGGTTGCACGACGGAGGCGAGCGCGGGTGAATGCACACCTCCGTAGCGTGAACGGATACGGCCGAAGAGGTTCTGGGGCGGCGGGGTGCGCAGGGTTGTGTCGAGGGGGAAGAGCGGTTGTTTAAAAAAGGTGACTTTTCGTATCGTCCAAGAGTTTGCTGACGCACAACGACGCGCGCACCCGACACGCACACAAACCATCCACTCTTCCAACGCAATGTCCGGTAAGAACGTTCGCGCGCGAAAGAAAAAGAGGGAGCGCCGCGATGCGAACGCGGCCAACACGGCTAACGCGGGCGAGGCCATCCCCGGCCTTCTCAACGAAATCGTCGTCACTCACGTTCTCACATCTGATCATTTCGACGACCCCGCCGATCTCGCACGGCTCCCAGCGGTGAGCCGCGCGATGCGCGACCTGGTGGCAGAAACGGGGCTTCGGTTTGAAGAGCTTGATGAAAATCGTGCCGTGATCCTCGGATGTTTAAGCGCGGTGCAGCGCCTGCAACGGGGAGGTCTCCTGTCGCGTCAAGAAAGCCTTTGTGAGGCAGCGGCGAGGAGCGGACAGCTCGAAGAGTTGCAGGTGCTGCGCGCGGACGGCTGCCCGTGGGACGCGTGGACGTGCGCGGAGGCAGCGTTGGGCGGGCATCTCGAGGTGCTGCAGTGGGCGCGCGCGAACGAGTGCCCGTGGGACGCGTGGACGTGCGCGTATGCGGCGAGGGGCGGGAACCTCGAGGTGCTGCAGTGGGCGCGCACGAACGGGTGCCCGTGGGACGCAGGCACGTGCAAGTTGGCGGCGCACGGCGGGCACCTCGAGATGCTGCAGTGGGCGCGCGCGAACGGCTGCCCGTGGGACAAAACTACGCTCAGTGTGGCGAGAGCTATGGATCATTTCGAGATGGTAAACTGGGCGATGGCGAACGGCTGCCCTGAACAGTAGTGAGATAGCAGAATAAAGGGGAACTAGACTAAATTCGAGCTATTCACCGCCTCCGAGCCTTTTCTTCGCCCTCGGCTTCGGGACCAGCGCGTCACCTGCCTGGCTCGAGGGCTCATTCGAGGGCTCAGACCCAGCGGCTCGCTTGAGTTTAGGTTTAGGCTTAGGTTTCGCTTTGGGTTTCGCTTTAGGTTTCGTCTTTCCCTTTTGATTCGCCGCGTCCACAACTCCCGCCAGTTCCGCGGGCGCCGCGTCCAGCGCCAGTTCCGGGTCGATGGCGTGCCCCGTGAGCCCCGCGACCGCGGTGCGTATTCGGGTTGATCGGTACTTCGCGAAGCGCTCGTTGAACTCGTGAGGCGCGCTTTGGGCGTGAAAGAACCGGTCAATTCGTGACTGGTGGTCCGCTTTTTCCCACAGCTTCAAAACCGGCACGAGAAGCTCGTCCGTTCTTTGTTGCGGCCAGTCGAAGGACTCGCCGCAAAACACCCGAAGCGCCTGCAAATCGGGCCTTCCCCAGCTCAGCTTTTCCTTTGACGAATCGACCACCGGGGTTTTGTACGCCTGCAGCACCGCTAAGGAGGGAAATCCATTCGGAAGGTCCCACCCTTTCTTCACCGAACGGTGCTGGTTGAAAAAAGACTCGCGAAGCGGGTTTGGATCGCGGTCCGACTTTTGCGAGGTCAAAACGCCTCCCTCCGTTCCGTTCGCCTCGTCCACGATCACAACCTCGTCCTCCCCATCGTCCTCCCCATCCGCGTTCTTATCGTCTCCCTTCTTCCCGTCTCCCTTCTTCCCGGGCGGCGGCGCGGGCAACGCGTTGGCTTTGTTCCGCAGCGCAGCCGGTACTGAACCGGTGAACTCGCTTTTGCCGCACCACTGCTTGAACTCGGTCAAGCCATCGAGACCTTGAAACGCGGTGACGATCTCAAGCGCGTTCACGATGCCCACGCCCTGGACCCCTTCCGTGTAGTCGCTTCCCAGTAACAGCGCGAGATGTGCCATTTTTTCGCGATCCAAACCCAGCTCCTTTTCTATTCGGTCAGTTGAGTACGCCTCGACGTACTTTTTGCTTTCGAAAACGTTGCGGTACACGTGCGTCGCGCCAAACAGAAACGCGTCGCTGTCGTCCGTGACCACGGCGTCTACCAAGCCGTGCTCGTTCATCCAGCTGCACTGCGCCTCCGCTTCTTGCGGTGCGATGACGTACGGAATACCGAACAGGGTTAACAGATCCTGAATCTGACCATACATGTCTTCCGTAGGCGCGTCCGCCCCAGTGGCGGCTTGCCGAGCCTCCCAGCGAAGCGCCCCGCGCTCCACAGCCGTCTCGCCGAGCATCTCCTCCAAACGAAGTCGCTGCGCCGCCTCCGCCGCGGCCGTTTCAGCGGCCGTTTCAACAGCCGTTTCAGCCGCGGTCACAGCGGCTAGCAACGCGTCGTCGTCGCCGTCGTCGAAGTTCGGGTTCGCGGGTTGAGATGGACCCGGCGCGTCGACGACGTCGGCCGGTTTACCGAACGACGCGCGTCGCGCCGCCGCTCGCGCCGCCCCCTGACTCGGCGGTTCTTCCTCTTCTTCTTCGTCGTCTTCTAGGGTAGTAGCTGCGTCGACAACGTCATCTTCTACGGCGTGGACAACGTCATCTCCCCGCGTCTCCCAACCCGCGTCGAGGCCTACCACTTTTTTTTCGTCGTCGTCGTCGGAAACGCGACTCGGCGCGTTTCCACCGATTCGCGGCGCCAGAGCGAGACTGGCGGCGATGGCGGCTTGCAAGTCTCCGTCCTCCACGTCTCCGTCCTCAACGTCTCTGTCTTCCACGTCCATCTCTGCCACGTGTCGCGAATCCACGACCGATGGTTTCTCATCCGCATCAATTGGATACCCAGATGATTTGGGTCCGGAATCAATCGGCGCCTTCCCCTTGCGATCGCGGGGCACGGCGTTGTCGGCGTTCAGCGCCGCTTCCAAACCGTCGTCATCCACCGCCACCGCGTCGCGACTCGTTCCACCCGCCGCGGCTTCCTCCTCCGCCTCCTCCAAATCCCACTGCCCTAAACTCCGGCCTTTCGCAAACCCGTGGTTCAGGGACCAGAAAGCAGCACGCTTCGGTGCTGTTATCCACGACCCACCCGCCCCACCGCCGTCGCCGTCCACGTCCGCCTCCTCCTCATTTGTCTCCCTTTCGTCCGGAAGCACGTCTTCCCACTCTTCCTCCTCTTCCTCTTCAACTTCGGCGATTTCAGCGACCTTCTCTATTTTCAAGACGTCATGGGGGTTCACCACAAGCTCTTCACAAGGAACCGGGTCACCGCAATCCGCGAACAAAGGGTCTTCCCCGGTGATATCCGAGCCGTGGAAGGTGATTTGCAAATCAAGCGTTTCTTTCCCGTCGTTGCCCGCGCGCTGGTCATAGGGCAAAACCGGCGACTCCGCGATTGCGTGCGTGACCGTCGGTGTGGGCAACGCCTTGTTCACGCTGGACAGCAGAAACCGCTCTTGGGGCGCGATCAGGGGACCGCTTTGGAAACCCCTACCGCCGCGGCCGCGCCCCCGCCCCCGGCCGCGGCCCAAACCAAACCCGAACAACCCGGACGCGAACCTTTCCCGCGGCGGCCCGAACAGCGATTTCGCGAACGCGTCTGCACCCGGTTTTCGGTCGTCTCCCGCCCAACCTTCGGTGGTGGTCCCCGACTCAAACCCCCCTCCAAACGCACCGACAACGGGCTTGGAAAACACAAACTCGCGATTGTTGTTGGATGCGATGCGTTTGCCTGCCAGGGCGTTTGGATCGAGACGCGACGGTCCGGCGCCGTCGCGATTCGTCAACGCCAACGCGTCGCCTCCGCCAACAAGCGCGCTCCCTTCCGCCTTGACCGTCCCACCCCCCCCGTCCTTGATCACCCTCTCCATCGTCCTTTTAAGCTGGGTTGATTTGAGGTACGTCGCCATCTGCATCTCGGCGAAACCAGTCATGTCCCCGCTGAGTCGTTGGAAGTGCTCCCGGTTCTCCACCACGCGCCGCTCGCGCATTTTCAGCATCACCTCCATCTGCACGGACGGCGGCAGGGACGCCAAAACTGTGGGGTCGATATCATCCGCGTCGGGGATGAACATGTCCTCCTCTTCCTCTTCTTCTGACTCCGACTCTTTTTCTGATGTTTCGGACGCATCCCATTCGGGGACGTCGTCCAACAACACCACCGCGTTCGCCTTCGCGTTCGCGTCGTCTTTTTCGTTTGTCAGATCCACCGAAACGTTTCCATTTCCCCCATCCTTCGCCCCAGCTCCCGCGCTCGGCCCCGACCCGCCCGGTTCCGACCCGCCCGCCCCCTTCGCCCTCAACGCCTCGTTCAGCGCCGACTGTTTCAGCGCGTTGAGAAGCAGCTTTTCCGCGGTGCGTCGCACTTGGCCTTGTTTGTTTTCTCGGACGCGCCGACGCGCGGCGGTGGTGCGACGCTTCAGCGCGGGGGTGGAGCCGTCGAAGACGAAGATCGGCGAGATGCGGTGGTACAACAGGCGGCAGATGCGGCGAAAGAACCCCATGAGGTGCGCGTTGTGGAGCATGTCCCCGCGTTCGTCCCGCATCGCTTTGATGAACTGCACCAGCCAGATGCTCGCGTCGACCGCCACGCGCTTGCCGCCCAGAGACTCGATGTTCACGCGCCGACCGGTCGGCTCGAGCAAGCTCCAAAGGTTCTTGACACCCATGGCGACGACCCGGTGTGGTGCCTAGGCACGACGCAGTGCTAGAAGCGCTGGCTGACGCAGTAAACGATGCTCTATACGAAGGGCGTGGGGGGAAGCGCCATGCTGGGCGAAGGACTGTGACAAGCAATGATTCGCTTTCTCGCTTTTCGATTGGAATTGGAAAAAAAAGCCACGACTCACAACTACGCGCACACGACACCCTCCACTCTGCCTTCCAACCCAACTTTCGGTATGGAAACTCGTATGCGTACGCAAACGCATGCGCGCCGCGATGCTATCGCGGGCGAGGCCATCCCCCGCCTTCCCAACCACCTCGTCGTCGAGCACATTCTCAGAACTGAGTATTTCGACGACCCCGCCGATCTCGCACGGCTCCCAGCGGTGAGTCGTGGGATGCGTGACGCGGTGGCGGCGACGGGGCTTGCGTTTGAGGAGCTTGGTGAATATGAAGCCGCAAATCTCGGATGTTTAAGCGCGGTGCAGCGCCGGCAACGGCGAGGCCTTCTGTCGCGTCAAGAACGCCTTTGCCAGGCAGCGGCGAGGAGCGGACAGCTCGAAGAGTTGCAGGTGCTGCGCGCGGATGGCTGCCCGTGGGACTTTCGCACGTGTTGGGCGGCGGCGACGGGCGGGCATCTCGAGGTGCTGCAGTGGGCGCGTGCGAACGGTGCGTCATGGGACTCAAGGACGGTTTCTGTGCTCGTGCACGCGAATGTCGAGCGCATGGACTGTAGGTCGGTTGCCGAGCGCCAGCACAACACGTGCTCGGCAGCGGCAGGGGGCGGGTACCTCGAGATGCTGCAGTGGGCTCGGGCGAACGGCGCGCCGTGGGACGAGAAAGCGTGCGCGGCGGCGGCAAGAGGCGGGCACCTCGAGGTGCTGAAGTGGTTGCGCGAGAACGGCTGCCTGTGGGACGCGAGGACGTGCTCGATGGCGGCGGGGGGTGGGCACCTCGAGGTGCTGCAGTGGGCGCGCGCAAAAGGCTGCCCGTGGCACAAGTTCACGTGTAGCGCAGACACGTGCTCGGCCGCGGTCGAGGGCGGGCATTTCGAGGTGTTCCAATGGGCACGCGCAAACGGCTGCCCGTGGGACGCAAAAACGTGTGCGGCTGCGGCGAAGGGCGGAGATCTCGAGGTGCTGCAGGGGTTGCGCGCGGACGGCTGCCCGTGGGACGAGCACACTTGCACAAACGCGGCGATGGGCGGGCATTTCGAGATGCTGCAGTGGGCGCACGCAAACGGCTGCCCGTGGAACAATGTCACGTGCTCGTGGGCGGCGCACAGCGGGCAACTCGATATTCTGCAGTGGTTGCGCGCGAACGGCTGTCCGTGGTGCTCAAGAAATTGCGTTATGGCGGCGTCGGGCGGGCAACTCAAGGTTCTGCAGTATGCGCGCGCGAACGGTTGTCCGTGGAACGGAGAAGAGTGCTTCTGGGCGAGAAATGGGGGTCACCTCGAGCTGCTGGAGTGGTTGTTCGCGAACGGTTGCGAAGACGTATAGGTGCAACACGGTGAATGAACAAAGTCGACGAAAAGAAACTGTTTTAGACAGATTGTGAAAAAGAAATGGAAACGGGAAAAGGCGAAGGTACTCGAGCACATTGCGAAGATTTTCGTGACGTGATGAAACATCGCATTAGTGTGTTAAGCACGCGCTAATGTGCATAGTGTGCGTGGTGTACCAGCTTTGGGTATCGGCATCGAGGTTTTGGGAGTTTTTTCTACGCCCGCAGGTTCGCGATTTCGGCGCGAAGCTCTTTTTCCGTCGCCGTCTTTTCGTCCAGCCTTCGTTGCAGGTCATCCGCCACGCCTTGTCTCCACTGCGCCTGCGCTTCTAAATCCGCCTCCAGTGATCGCAAACACCACTCCGCTGTGACGGTGTCGGATCGCTCGTTGTCGCGCAGACCCGCGTTTTCCGCGCGCAGCCGCGCGCATTGCGCGACGCAATCGTCCAACCGGGTTTGCAACCCATCCGCGACCGACCTTTGCCACTGCACTTGACTCTCCAGCTCCGCCTCCAGCGAACGCTTGTTCCACACCGCTTCGCTTTCCATACCCCGAGCTTCGAGTTTCTGCAGTCGCAGTCGCGCGTTCTCCCCCCGCAAACGGTCGGTCTCGGCCTTGTGCTCGTCGCACTGTCGCCTCAATTTCTGCTCCACCCCGTTTCGCCAACACGCCTGTGCTTCCAGCTCGGTTTCCAAAGCACGAAGGCTCCACTCCGTCTCCCGAGCGCGCTCGATTTCGGAGTTGCTGCGCACGTGTCGCGGAGGGGGGTGAATCGCCGCCATCTCTGACTTCGGGACCGTCCTGCGCGGGGTCGAAGTGCTACGCCCTTGGATCGGTGAAAATATAAAAGCACCGAAAAAGCCAAAAACCTCGCCGACTTTTTCCGAGACTCGCGTATCGGGGAAACGCGTTTAGGGCACACCACACCACTCGCGCGCGCGCGCGCGCGTGCATCCACGTCTCGTGACGTCCCCTCTGTGTGTTGGCGACCGCGCTTCCCTCGGTGCCCCCCCCGTATCTGTCGTGAGATGACCTCGTAACCTTCGTCATCGGTCATGTCATTTTTTACGGGACCGTCTGGTGATGCGCTGTGGGAATCTCTGCGCGAGGGCGCACGCGAGCTCGCGTTGCGTGAGCCTTTGATGAAAACGTTCGTGCACGCTAACATTTTGAACCAGCCCACGTTCGAGCGCAGTTTGGCGTCGCTGCTCAGTTTGAAACTAGAGACCTCCACGATCTTGGCCAGCCAGTGGAACGATTTGGTGATCGACGCGCTTACGACAAGCGCGGAGGAGGAGGAGGTTGCTGTTCGCAAAAAACACCCACCGTCCCCGGGCACCGGATCCATAGCCCTGGCGTGCCGCGCGGACTTGCTCGCGATTAAACACCGGGACCCCGCGTGTCCCTCATTCGTGCACGCATTTCTGTTCTACAAAGGCTTCCAAGGCCTCGCCGCGCAAAGAGTCAGCCACTGGCTGTGGGGCCACGGCCGGAAGGTGCTGGCGTGTTTAGTGCAGAGGTGCGTGTTTGTATTTCCCACTGAACACTCGCCGCCTCTGCGATTACAGCCCCTGTTTGATGACGTCCACTGATTAAAAGGAAGTGCACTACATGCATCACAAGTGTGCTGTTTGCGCACACAAGTTCCTACACATCACGAGAGTCTGACACTTTCTTTTTTATCTCAAGTTCCATCTCCGAAACCTTCGGCATGGATCTGCACCCGGGCGCTAAGTTCGGCCGCGGAATAATGATCGACCACGCCACCGGAATCGTGGTCGGCGAGACCGCGGTTGTTGACGATGACTGTTCCCTGTTTCACGGCGTCACCTTAGGGGGCACGGGGAAGCACGCCGGTGACAGGCACCCGACACTGGGCAAAAGGGTCACCGTCGGGGCGCACGCGTCCGTGCTGGGCGCCATAACAATCGGCGCCGATTCGAAAATAGGTAAGGGCCTTTCCCATTTACCACATTCCACTGACTGATTGCCCATACGAGACTGACATTTATTTTATTTCAATCAGGCGCGAGCGCCGCGATTCTTCACGACCTCCCACCGCGATCGGTGGTGGTGGGGCACAAGGGGATCATCGTGGGGAAACGGAAAAAAGGACAGGGGGGTGCGGTGGCCATGTCCAAGCTTTAGTTAGGGTTTTATTTAGGCCAGACAAAGGTTGCTGTGGGGGGTAGTACCGGTAGTTTTCACAACCAGATAGGACTAATTTATTATCGGGCGAATCCTAAAAGCACCAAATTGCCACGTCCGCTTCCGTTCGATCCACATCCGCCCCGCACCGACCGTGAGTACGGTAAAACACGTCCCGTGCGTAACCATGTCACTCGTCGCGACTCAGCTCGCGACCGTGCGCGATGTCCGCGTCTTGAACCCGCGCAAAGGCGCCCGGCGCGGCGTCCATCGACCCGTCGCCGTGAGGCCCGTTTCCATGGCTGGCGCGGGAAAGAAGCCGAAAGGCGAGGATGACAAGCCCAGAGGCTTCCCCAGGTGCGTCCAACGGCGTGCTCGCGGTCACCGCTTAACCCACGCGCGACCCCATGTAGAGGGGTAAAATCGCGGCGCATCCAAACCCAAACGCCAAGCCGACGACGAACCCGAACCCGAACGACCTTTGACCACGACCGCGGAGGTGGTTAGGGTTGTTTTTTCACGACACGGCTCCCAAAAGCGGTTGAAAAAGGAAAAAGAAAAAAAAGGTTCCCTCGTCCATTACTAAGCACATTCCCAACCCCTGACCACCCTTCCCGGTTCCCTCCAATGGACTCTCCCTTTATAACCCCAACCCCAACCCCAACCCAACAACAGCGGCGGCGGTTCCGGCGGCGCCAGTCGCGGGCCGGGCGCCGCGCCGCTTCGCATGGAAACGGGTGACCAGCGCAAGTTCGGATACGGCGGGGACGGCATGCCCCCGGATGACGGCGACGACGACGGCGACGGGTGGGAACCCGGGGGCGAGGGCGAACCGAGCCCGATTGGATTGTTCGTGCTTCTCGCAGCGGGGGCGTGGGCGCTGTGGGAGTACCGGCGGCCGGGCGGTTCGCTGAACCCGCAAACCAAAAAAGATATCCAGCAAAGGCGGTACGAACAGGCGCTCGCGGCGCGGAACCGGAGGGTCGCGGCGCAAGGCGGCGGCCGCGGGACTGGGACGATCAACGGGTAAGGTAGTTGCATTGCTGTGATTTGAGAGGCGAGCGAGGCGGTGAATCGCGCGCGTCCGGGGTGGAGGACGCCACACACCGAACGGACACGGGCGTACTCACCGCTGGTGCCCGTTGATTGTTTAATCACGCGCATTCACAACACCACGCGTCACGCTACCCGTTTGTACGTTTAATTACACGCATTCATACAGCGCCGCGTTTATACACGCGTGTGCCCCCACACACATCTACTCTAAAACCACCCGCGCGGGTGACTGGGACGGGGACGCGTTTTCGGACCCCACGTACCCCGCGCCCCCGAACGAATCCCACGAACGCGTTCGCGCCAGGTCCTTGCCAAACTCGGCGCCGTCGCGTCCGATGGAGCGCGACAGCAACGAGTCACGTCGTTTCGGGGAATCCGTTTTGTCCCCGGAGCGCTTGATCATCACGGCCTTCGCGGTGTGCACCAGGGTTTGCTGTAGCGCCCGGCCGGGCTGCGCCGGGATCGCCAAAAAGGGAGACTGCGGTCAGTGCAAGCTGCCAAACGACCCGGGCGACATCGATCGAGACAGTTCCGAGTCGGAGTTGGACCGTGCGTTCGACCCGCTTGGGGACACGTCGTCATCCGACGACAACGAACTCACGCCGCACATGTCATGAAACCCCTCGAGCACCTGCACCAGGTCGTCCCTCGGGGTGGTTTTGCGCCGTATCGGCTGTGGGGTGGAAACACCGCCGATTCGGTGGTGATGCATCGACGGTTCAGTGGGCGTAGACTCGGCGGACGGACGAGAAGGCGTCGCTTCAACCCCGCGTGTAGCCTCAGCGGTCGCGGCGTAACCCTTCGCGGCTAAGCCCTTCACGTCAACCCGCGGAACACCACCGGTGGGTACGTTCCGGGCATCGGTCTTGTCGGACTCCTCCTCCAGTCCTCGCCGAGCCGCCGTCCCTTTCCCCCCCCGCGTGGTACGTGACCGACCGAAGGGCCAGTAGGAGTAATAAAAAGATGTCATGAGGGCGGTTTTTAACCCGACGAGCGTACGAGGAGTCCGCGAACGATCCACCGCGGCACGAAGGCGTGTCGCTTTCAAGTCGCGGTGGACTGTCAGCGAGACTGTCCACGACGAAAAACAACGATGACAGGCGTGCGCGACACCCCGCGCCGCGAGGCCGCGCACGACGAGTCTGCCGCTCGATCGAATGTCGAACGGTATACGCCAGTTGTCGAACCTGAAAATCTGCTGTTTGCCCCCTACCAGCGAAAATGGAAAATTAAGAGACGTCTCGTTTCGCGACAAGGCGAGAGCACGAAAAGCTGTATGGGTATTTGTGGTGAGGCTTTTTTAGAAACTTTTTTGTTGGTTTCTGCTAAACCCTTCCCATCTTTTTGTGTGTTCAATTTTGTTGTACGACGGTTCAGGTTGTCCAGAAGACAACTACATCGTAGACAGCCACATAAAAGGCTTGTCGCGTTGTCGGCAAAAGTACAAGGTTGGATTTTGGATTTTAACATTCAGTTAAATTTCTATAGGCGCCGGTGACCAAATGGCCGCGTTATTGTCATGCGCGGCGCGGGCACGGCCGAAACGGCGCCCCCCCGCCAGCGCGACGTCCCGGCATCCACGGACCCGACCCCCGAAAACGTGCTCGCGGGTCTGGAGGTCCAGGAGAAGTCTCTGCGCGAGCTCCGCAGGTACCTGTTCACCAGGTTGTTCCAGCTCCAGGTGCGTGCGTGTCCCGAACGCCCTTTCCCAACTGCCCATTCCTCCATCGTGCCCTCCATCCCATCGCGTCTCCTGGCCGACCCTTCTCCAATCCCCCCTCCTCCCTGTCACCAACGCAGGCGGAAGAAGCGGTGCTTCGGGACAAGCTCCCGGAACACAGACGCGCGCCGCCGGTGGACGAAGACGATGCCGCCGATTGACGAAACCTCGAAGATCACGTACAAACGCGGGAAGAAAAAAGTCGCGGCGAAACAACCGTCGCCGGCGCAGTGTCTTGATTGGCTCGCCTGCTCCAACCTGCACGGCGTTTTTTCCCGAAACGCGGTGTGGCTCGCGTGCACAAAGCAGCTGGCGTATTTCCTGGAGCGCGTGTGCCTCGGCAGACGCGTGACCTCACCCGCCGCCGCTGAAGGCGTGCCCGTGTTTTTCAACCGGCTCGGCGCAAACGCCGGAACCGCAAACGAATCCGCAACGCCCACGCTCGTGCGCCTCTCACCCGAAGATACCTGGGTTATGGCGCACCACATGGACTGCTTAACCGTGCACAGCGTGGAATCTGGCGTGCCTCCCGGTGAGACGCCAACTGGTGAGACGCCTGGTGGTGACACGACGACAGGCACACCGGGTGAGACGAGGAGTGACACGCAAACACCCGAGTATGCTCCTGCCGCACACACAAACCAAACACAAACCTGGCTCATGCGTTTGACGCAGCGGGAGCTTTGGCAAACGCTCGTGACACTTGGCGCTGACAAACACGGGGTTTCCAACTTCGTCTGCCGCGTCGCCGTGCACTTGCACTTCCGGAACCAAGGCTGGCTCCCGCGGTCGGGGTTGCAGTACGGCGCGGACTTGGTGCTGTACCGCAACCACCCGTCGCTGGTGCACTCGGATTTCTGCGCCGTCGTGACGCCGAGCGCGGCGGTTTCTGGAGCGTCGATTGCGGCGGTGGCGAGTTTCAAAAATACCGGTTTCACCGGAAGCCCAGAGGAAACAACCGACCGCAAAAGAAAAGCGACGACAACAAGTAGTGACGGCCTCGGGCTTCGGCGGTGGACCGAAGTCCAAGCCGCGTCGCGTCTGTGCGTGCAGGTGAACAAAGGGTTGGTTTCCGTGTTTGTGGACTTTGGAGGGGGCGGCGGTTTCGGCACGCGCGACTTGTCCACGCCCGAGTGCCTGCGGCACGTTTTGGTCACGGAAACGGAAATCAAACGGTTCAACCCGGAACGGAACAAACCGTGAATGTTGTACAGGTTGGAGGTTGCTTATCTCGACCCTCCATCTCCTCTGTTAAAGCGCGTTACTAGTCTATATTGTTTACGTGCGTCTAATAGGTATCACGGTTTGTCTCGCCGTTCTCGCGCGAAAAACGCTACAGCCGACCTTCCCTAAAAAAACGCGAATCAGATCCACCCTCGGTACCAGTACAACGCGCACGCGGCTGTTTCGCGAAGCACGTTCCACTGCGCCCTGCACAGCTCTTTCCCTCTGGTCCGGAAACCCGACCCGGGGGGAGGGAACTGCGCGGCGCGTTCCAGCGCGAGCGGCATCTCAGCCGCGCCGATTTCAAACTCACCCGCGGAATCCGCGTCGCGCGCCGCCGCTTCCCTCGCTGCGTTTCGAAACGCCCTCACCGCTCTGCTTTGGTGAAACCTGTTCGTCACCACCAGTACCTTTCGCCAGCCCCTTCGGCGGCACTCCTGCAGCGAAAACACCGCGTTTTCCCGCGTCGACGTCGACAACTCTTCCAGCACCCAGACGAATTTCTCCCCTCTCTGCACAGTCTGCGTTTCTAAACTCCCGTCACGGACGGACAGCTCCCGCACACGAACAGGGTGGCCTCGGTTGTCCTTGACCGCCCTGCGACCCAATTCGTGCGGCGCGACGCGCCGTGGGTGCTTCTCCAGCGGGGGGGCGCACCGACCGCGTTTCCCATCGAAATCGCCCAGCGAGTGATTCATCAATAGGAGTGTCTTTGCCAAGCTCGCCATGGCGAACGCTTCGGTGAGTAACACGCCCGCGTTTTCCCCCTCGGCGCCGCTGAACAGGATGTTCCTCGCCCTGCCGCTGCAAAACAAACGCACCCCGAGACGCACGCGAGCCTCCAGGGGACGCGTCGGCACTCCGTGATCCAGGGAATACCCGAGCACCACGGCGACGTCCGCGGGGATCTCGTGAAACGCATTCGCATTCACATCGCCAGCGGCGAATAACGAATGCTGAGAGGCGACCAGGTGTTCAACAGGAAGGGTATCCACGCACAACGCAACCACCGTGGCTATGATCGCGACCCACGCACCACGATGCGGGAGCGACATGGCGCGCCTCGCCAGGGTGCGGAGTGTGTGTGTTTGGTGGTTCCGAAGTTGTTATATATTTTGTTTTTGTTGCACCACTCTGCTCCCAACTACATGTATATTCCCTACGTCCCCCTAAAGCCACGCCGCCCATCCCGGGTACAGCGCCGAGAGAAAGTCCGGGTCCTGCGCGTCCTGCAGGAGCTGCTGCACCTGCCCCGCCACGCTTCGCAGCTCGCTGCCTTCGTAACCGTCCAGCTTCGCGGCGACGCGCATCAGCGCGCGCTCCGCGTCTAAGTTTCCCTCCCGGTTTTTATCCGCGCTTACCTCTCGCGTTCGATCAGCGGCGTCGGAGGTACCTTTCCCGCGACTGCCATCCGATTTCGATTTCTGTCCTACTTTTTTGTCGTCCACGTCCTCCTCGTCCCGCTGCCTGTCCGCGGCTCGCTCTGGGGATACCGCCCATTTCAAAATCGGGTCGTGCACCAGCACCGCGACCACGGTGGTGAGGGCGTTTTTGTTTGCGCGTAACACGCGCATTGTTTCCTCGCAGCACCGCCGCATCACGCCCTCCACGCCGCACGCCCCAAACCCGTCAACGATGTCCCGCGTTAACCGAAACGGAACCGTCTCCGGGGTTTTCAGCGTCCGGCCTTGTTCGAACGCCACGCCGAGGTCGATGTGGATCATCTCCGCGGTTGTTTTGTCGAGCAGGATGTTGCTCGAGTGCCGGTCCCCGAGACCGACGACATAACCCACCATGGAGTTCACCGCGACGCTCCGCGTGTACGTCACTCTCGACTCCCACCACGCCCGCGGGTGCTGGAAGTTCTCCAGGAAGAAGTGGTGCATCACGGGCTTGAAGTTTTTCGTCACGGACTCGTACGCGGCTTTCTGCTGTTCCCTGGTAGCGCAGCTCGCCATGCGGTCGCGGCAGTCCCGGTGGCGCCAGTCGGTTGGGCGGTACCGGTCGTGCGCGCCTTTCGTTGGCTTCACTGAAAGGTTGTCCACCGACCCGCCGCCCAGCAGGTACTCCGATAGCAACGTGGTGTTATCCACCCACTCCAACACACCTGCGGCGGGGGTGAAAGGCACGACCTTGTACGTCCCCACTTTCAAACCCCGCGTGCGCGTCGCGGGGTCGTCCATCAGGAGCCGGTTGACGAGCAGGAACAGCTGCTGCATCACCTGAGATTGTAAAAATAAATGTCAGTCTCGTATGGCCAATCAGTCGGCGGGATGTGGTAAGTGGGAAATACTTACCGCGTCTTGTCGCAAGTCGTCGTTCCCGGCTTTCGCGAGCTGTTTGTACGCCACGCCGTCCGAGCCGAAGGCGTTCACTAACTTCGGCTGGTTTATCCCACCCACCAAGCGACAAGTGTCTTCGAAGTTCACGAAGGAAGGGAACGACCCCGTGGCGTACCGCATCGTGGGGTCAACCGGGACGTTCGCGGTGACGATCGGCACCAAGTCCAGATCGCGCAGCGCTCGCTTTTTACACGCTGTGGGAATCTGAAACGACCCGTCGCTCGCGCCTCTACCGGCGTCCACCGTGTGCCTCGCCAGCTCGATGTACGCCTCGATCATCACGTCCATCTGGCTCACCATGTTCCCGTGGTGCTTGCTGTGCCTGGCGAAGCACTCCAGTACGTCCTTCGCCGCTTCGATTTTCTGTCTCGGCGCGCTGTACGACTCGGACAGAGGCCCGGCGCCGCCGACCCGGTCGCCCCGTTTCAAAGCCTGCACGTGGTAAAGCACGTGGTACGGGTGCTCGCCCGCCATGCGGTCCACGAGTTGGCGCAGCACCGCGGAAAACTCGTTCCCATGCACCGACTCCGTGCCCAACCGACCGCAGATCTGGTACGAAAGAGGAAGGAAGTTCCACGAAGGGACGTTTGACCGCTGCACCAGCTTCGCCACGTCCTCGTTCACCTTCTCTACCAAGCCGTTCCCGCCAAAGGTTTTCTGTTGGAACCCGTTCACGCTGCCGCACACGCTGAACCAGATATCGACGATGCGGAACACCACTCTTTGGTCAGCGCCGGAGCTTGACATCGACGAGCCTCCTTGGTACGACCCTGGTGGAACCGAGGCCCCAGTGGTACCCAGGCCCCCGGTGCTCCCCGCTTCCAAACACCGTCGGTACGCCTGCAACGCGATTAAAAGCCACTTCACGCGGTCATCCTTCAGCTTTCCGGTTTCCTCGCGGTCCAGCAGGACCTGCTTTTCTAATGGAAAAATTCGCCTGTGCAACACCCGGGTTTCCTCCTCAACCGCGAGCGCTTCTTCCCTGGTCATTTTAGGATCCCTACCCGCGGCGCCGTTCCCTCCGCCCTGCCCCAGCCTCGCTCTTTTCTGCGCCCGTCCCAGCTTCAGCGACGCGAGCTCCTCTTCGTTCCGCGCCCGGAGCTTTTCACTTAAACTCCACTCGGGCGACGAAAGCCGCGCGGTGGCTTGCGTGTACAGGTTATCCGCAAACTGCGCGAGCCGGAAGTGCGCGCGTCTTAGCATCCGGTGCATTTGCCCTTGCCCGGGTGGGACGTTTCGCGAGGACGGGGGTAGCCGGAGCTGGCCCGTACGCGCCGCCACCGACGCGCCGTTCACCCCGCGCACGATACTAGCGTGCGTCTCGATGACGCTCTTCGAGGATTCCGTGCGCGTCGCGCCTTGCCACTTGGAAATCAAACACGCGATTTCGTAAAACCGGACGTCCTGGTGTCCCACTTGCTGGCTCTGCGCGCCGCCGATGGAGCTCCCCGAGCCTCTGCGCGTGGGGTGCACACCCGCGCTACTTTCCGATACCCGCAGGAAAGCCATCGTGCCGGGGCTGGTCGCCTCCAGAAGGGTACGGCCCGCCGCAATGGCCATGCGGTCGCGCCCCGATGCCCACAAAAGCTTCGCCTCCTCCAGGCGCCAGCGCGCCAGGGGCGACGACATGGCGTGTCGCGCGAACCCGTAAGGGTCGTCCTCGTCGTTGACGCAGGCCAGACCGGTGTCAGGCACCGGGGAATGCGCGCGCGAGGTACGCGCTGGTAACGATTTCATGTGCCGCGCCACGAGCGCGCGCGCTTGGTGAATGAACCGAAGCCCCTCCTCTTCCTCGCCCGCTTTCCTGGCGAGCGACGCCGTCTCGGCGAGGTGCGCGACGAGCTCTTCGTCGTCCCCGAGCTCGCGAAGCACCACGCCGTGCAGCGCGAGGAGGGGCTCGGCGATGCGGTAGCTTCTCTGCGCCAAAGCACCCACGCGCGCGCGCCAGGCGTGTCGCGAGCTCGTCGCGGCTTGTTTCGCGATCGCCAGCGCGTTGGCGTTGGACCCTGAAACGGCGTTTTGTTTCGAGAAAAAAACCCCCCCGCCCCGCGCCCCCCGGTACGCGTTCCACAACCGCGCGGCGTTGCCGACGTCGTCCAGCATGCGCAGACGCACGATCGCGGTTCGTGAGGTTTCCCGGGTCTCCACCCCCTCCGTGGTGGCTCTGCGCACTAAATCGCCCCGTATGGAGTCAAGCTTACGATAAATAAAACAAAGTGTCAGTTTTGTATGGGCAAACGTGGAGGCGGGATGAGGCGGGAAAGGCCCAACACGTACCTTCGCGGCGACGGAGACCACGTCGCCCGACCGCAGCGACGCGATCGCCAAGTGCAGCCCTTTGTGAAAATCAGCCTCGGCGATTGCAGCGGCGTGGTCCGTCTCGAGAGCCTGCGTTTCATTTGAAACAGGGTTTGATTCTCGGCGCGGGGCGGAGCCGTTGATGCCTAACCCACGACCGACCCCCCGGGGAACCAAATTGGAAGCAAGCGACCGCGTGGCACTGCCCCCCGGCCCGGCGTCCGCGAAGGTACTGGTGGGAACGTCCCACTGCCCCACCCGCCACGCCGCTTCGAAGCGCGCGGCGATGGCTTCCGGCGTCGCCGCTTCATCAGGGGGAAGCGCGTTGACGTACACGTCAAGCACGTGCAGACACCCCATGCTTCGCAGCGTGTCCATCAAACGAGCCCTGGACCCAACGGCGGAGCCAAGGGCGTTCGTGCCAGCCATCGTTTCGTTTTTTCCACGCGCGCCTTGATCGAACCCCGCCAGCGCTTGTCCCCACGCGCCTTCGTGCTCGTACAGCCTGAGCTGCACGGGCAGGGAGTTGGACCGTAGAAGGCCGTAAATGCCGTCCGGCTCGCTAAGCGTGGCTTGCGTTTCCAGAAGCAAGGACACGTGTTCTGGAAGCCGCTCTTCCTTCGCGGCGAAGGACTGGAACGCGTCGCCGCCGTCCGCGGCGGCGGCGGCGTCATCCGCGGCGGCGGCGTCGTCCAGAGACACCGTGCCGTGTTTGTCTTCAAGCCACGTTTCCGTTAACAACGTCGCCGTGAGCGGCGCCCTCGCGCGTCGCGCTGCCTGCGCGGCGACCAAGTAATCAACCTCTACCCAGTACACCCGGCGCCACGCTTCCGGGGTGGACGGTTTGCGTCTCACGGGGTCTTTGGGAACGCTCTTGCGACCGGGTTTACCAGGCGGCTCCGCGGATGCGCGCTTGGGCGAGTCGCTCGGCCGCCGCATGGCGTTCGCGTACCGCGCGCGCATCGCGTCCAGCGCCTGTAGTAACGCCCGGGTCGCCCTGGCGCACCCCCCGCCGTCCGACTCAAGGCAGGCCTGTACCCCGCGACTCACTGCAGCGTGCACCTCGCCTCCCTCCGGGTGCTTCACGGAGATGTCCACGAACGCGGCGGGGAGCAGGAGCTCGGCGAGGGTGGCGTGCGCGCGCGCGGCGCGGCGCGTCAAGCGGAGCAACGGCGAGTCGCAGTGCTCGATAAGCGCGTCCACCACGGCGCGAATCCAGGTTTCGTACCTGCGCGTGTCGGAGGACATTGAGGTCTGGGGACCCGCTTCAGGGTCATCGTCCAAATCGTTTACGATGTGAAGATTGTCATCGTACGGCGGGATCCACGTCGCGCGGTCCTTGATCGACGGCGGCGACGCCTCTCCCATTTCAAGCGCGCGGCGGTGGAACGACTCGACGCGCATAAGCGCGAGGTGCTCAGCCTGCGCGGGATCCAGGGACTGCGCGGGCGCGAGCGGGGCGAGGTATTCACGTTCCAGGGGAGACAAGAAGTTATCCCCGCGCTTCGCAAGCGCGGCGCGCGACGTCCGCGCGGAGAGCACGTTGCGCGCATCAGCCGCAGCGGCGCGCGTCGTCGCCGAGGAGGCGTCGCACAGCAGTCCCGAGAGCTGTCGGAGCACCGCGGCGGCGAGCGCGGGGTCCGCGGGGTCCACCGCGGCGTCGACATCAGAGATTTCCTGTTTCCGGTCATCCGACTCCGTGGCGAACGGACCTAGGGTCGCCAACAACTCCCCCGCCCTCGACACGAGGGACGCGTCGCCCGCGTCCGCCGCGAGCGCGGCGAGCCTCCACGCGTCGCGCGCAGCCGAAACGCCACCCGCGTGAATCTCGTGGCTTCGCTCCAGGGCTTCCCGTATGCCGTCTCGAAGCGCTAGCGCTCGCGTTTTTGAGGCCAAGCGAGGAGCGCGCTCCACGAGCGCGCGCAGACGATCGGGCATCGCGGTCGCACGTGTTACCCTCGCATGCGCCTCCACCACGTCCGCTCCAAGCGACGCCAAGCGTTTTGGCAACGGCGTCAACGCGGCGGCGGCGGCGCGAACCGCGGGGGCTTGTCCTGATACGATAAAAGCCGAAAGTGTCAGTCTCTCGTAATGTGAGTGAGTAAACAGTCAGGGTAATCGGTATTCGGGCCGTTCAGTCGACGGAATGTGGTGATTGGGAAAGGCCCTTACCCTCGGCACCCGCGCCGCTGACGAGCGAGCCGAGAAGCCTGGTTGCCGCGTCCGCGCCGGCCCGGTGCCCGCGCTTGTCCCCGCGCTCCGCGGCGGCGATGAGCGTGGAAATCGTGGGCTGAAGCGCGTCCGCTAACGCCTCGGCGCCCAAGCCGTCCGGGCCGTCGGGAACACTGGACCAAACCCTTAGCGCGATTGGCGGGCCGAACACGCCTTCCAGGAACCGAACCGCGCTCGTGCCTAACACGGCGTCGCCGACGTGGGGAAGCGCGACGTGACACAGCTGCCGGCTGGTGGACGGGTGGTACGCATCATCGCCGAGCATGCGACGCAACACCTCCAGGCCCGCTAACGCGCGTTTGCGATGCCTCGGGTGCCGCGAAACGCAAAGCTCGCGGTGCAATGCGGCGACGCACCGGTGAGCGGCGTCGCCGGTCCACATGGAGTTGGCGTTGGGTTGTTTGCCGTCGCTGCTCGTTCGCGGCGCCGGCGCGGTGTCAAACATCGGGTTGCTGTACTGCTTGATATCGCCACTGATTTGTTTTTCCGCGGCAGAGACTTTCACGGTTTCCGTGTCAATGCCGGTCACGCCGCTCGACAGCCCGACGCGCGCCGCGTCGGGGAGCAACCGCCCCGCCCGGAGCACTTCTTCGGGGGTTCGGTACGGCGGCGCGAAGGCGTCGTGCTCTGCGGATCGCGATTCCCCTTGTCCCGCCTGATTCGCCGCGCGCACGGCGTCGCCGTTGTGAGGACACTGCGTCAACATCGTCATCTCGGAGGCGATATCCACCAGTTTTCCAAACACCAACGTGTCGAGCCCGCGGTTCGCCGTGGCCGCCCGTTGTAACAGAGGTCCCTGAAGCGCGCGCGTAGCGGCCTCCGCCAAACCCCGCCGCACGTGTTCCGCCTTGTCCGCCTTGTCCGCGGCCGCCACATCCGGCGCCGAAAGCGTAGACGCGAGGAACAGGTACGCCACGATTGGGGCGAGGTGTGCTTTCAAAACAGACGTATCGCCGCCGTCAACCGCGCGCCGGGATACCCAGTGTGCGGTATCCACCGCTCGCACCGCGCGCGCGTCGCCGGCGAGCACGGCGGGCGCGAGCACCGCGGCGGACCACTGGTCGGCGTCGTGGAGGGAAATACGCACGAGTCGGTCGTCCGCGTCGCGTTCTGTCGTTAGTGACCGCCCGTCCACGTGGAACAGACGGAACAAACGAGTGGGCGACAGTTCCGTGCGAATCCACAGCGCGCCGACGGTGCGCGCGTGTCGCATCAAAAAGTCGCGCCGCGAGGCGTACCCGAGCGCCTCGGCGAGACGCGAGAGGATATCCGCGGCGCGCGCGACGACACGCGAGCGAGGCGTGCCGCACGAGTTTTTCGACCCGTCCCTCGCTTTCGAAGCCGCGTGCGCGACGAGAAGAAACACGCAACGCGCCTCCGCGGCGGGACACGAAGCGGCGATGTGTCCCAGGGTGACCATGGCGGTCTCTTCTTTGCACGCCGCCGCGGACGCTTCCGCGGCGGCGCCGCCGATCAGGGGCGCGGAGGCGGTGAACAGTTTGGCCACTTTTGACGCTGGGGCGTCGACGTCCATGCCTTCTTTGGTCTGGTTTTCGTCCACGTCGTCGTCGTCTTCGTCAGCCTCATCGTAATCAACGCTCCGGCCGAGGGCGTCCGGTTCCGGGAGCCTGGCGCCCAGGTACAGACGTCCCGCGATTCGGTCTCGCAGGATTAAAGGTTGGTCCCTCGTGTCGAACACGGCGAGCACGCGCGCGATGTCGCGCCCCGCAGCGCGTCGCACCACCCCCGACGCGTCTTCCAGCAGATAAACAAGCGCGCCGGCGAGGGGAGGCTGGAAGTAATCCGCATCGAGCTCGAGGAGCGCGCGAAGCGCGCGCGACAGCGCAACGCGCGACGCAGGTGCCCGAAGCGCCGTCGGTGCGAACTTCTTGCCGTCGTTGATGCCCTGTTTTTGCAACTCCACGCAATCGGGGAGTCCCGCGATGTCCTCCACGAGGTACCGCAGACGGGGATACAAACGAGCCGTGTCAGACGACTCAGCAGCGACGGAAGCGACGTCGCGCGGACCGATGCCTCGCCGACGTGCCGCCACCACCACGGCGGCGGCTGCGGAAGGATCAGTCGCGCGTCGCTGACGGCGCTTGCGCCGCCGCTGTCGCCGGCGTAGCAGCCCCTCCGCGAGCACCGCGGTTTGCGTCAGCAACCACGCACGTCGTTCCTCCGGCGCGCGATCCACGGCGTCGTCCGCACCGCTTCTTCCGCTCGGCCCAACGAGAGCCGCCTCGAGTCCCGCGATAGTGCGGTTCGCCAGCATGGCGACGCCGACGCCTTGCACGCCATGTTCCGAAGTTTCGTCTGAGGCGTCAATACCCGAAAGCGCGCAGAGCGCGCGCGTCGCGGCGTCCGCCACGCGCTCTCCTCCGATTGACACGCACACCATCCCTTCCGTTTGCTCTTCGTCCTCCTCGTCCTCCTCGGGAGCGGGCGCCTCCACGGGTTCCACGACGCGCTCCAGAAGCGACGCAGCCGCATCCGCGGCCGCCGCGGGAAACGTCACGCCAAACGCAGAGAGTGCGGCGATGGCGGCGAGCGCGGCGGCATCCGCCGCGCTCACGTCCGCCTCGGCGCCATCCGGCGACCCGCCAACGCTCGGCAACGTCTGCGACGCTCGCGTCAACTGCGTTGCGAGGTACGCCAACGGTGCGCATCCCTGCTGCGTCATCACGATCGCGTGAGACACAGGCATCGCGTCTAGATCGTCGTCGAACATCTCATCATCACCACCACCAAAGTTCTCGCCGCCGGCTCCGGGACGTCCGTCGACGCGCGCGTCCGCGGCGGCGCGCATGCGTCTCGCCTCGACCATCGCCGCATCCGCCGCATCCGCCGCGATGGCGGTGATGGCGGCGACGAGCTGGCGTGTCGCGTCGTGAAGTGTCATCCGAGTGCCGTCTCCGAGCTCGTCGAGGAGACCGACGCGTGCCGCGGCGGGAAGCGCCGCTGACGCGAGTTGACACGCGTCGTCCAGCGCCGCGAGGTTCGCGCCGGCGTCACCGTTCGAGTCACCGTCGCCACGAAATACCGCCGCGGATGCCTCACGCATAGACTGGCCGGCGGCGACGATGGCTTCGGCAGCGCACGTCAGGACGGCGCCCGTGGGCGACCAGGCATCTGAGATATCGCGCGACGACGAGGAAGCGCCGGCGGTGTCTCGAAGCGCGCGTCGCGTCGCGATGATCTCCGCCGCTGTCGCGATCGCGACCGTCGCGACGCGCAGTGCGGCGACTGGTCCCTCCGCAGGCATCATTCGAAGAGTCTCGACGAACAACTCTGCGGTCTCGGCGAGCGCCGTTGCTGACATCACGCCGCCAGAGGCGTCCCGCGCACTCGATGCGGGGGACTCTCGACGACGACGGTGCCGCGTTTGTTCTTCATCCTCCTCCTCCTCTTCGTCATCGTCCGCCCCGTCGCCATCGAGCACCTTGAATCGAGGCGCGGCGCGTTCGTCCATCACCTCGAGCGCCTCCTCCGTCGCCCACTCGTCCGACCCGAACTTCGGACGCCGAACCCAGTCTCGTGACAAGAACCGCCGCGACGCAATCGTCGTCACGGCGACGTCCCAATCGCCGTCTTCCGCTCGCGACTCCCGCTCATCGTCCTCGGTGTCAAGCGGCGCGCCGAGGAGCACGGTGCGCGTCGCCGAGATGACCGCGCGCATCGGTTCTGCTCCCGCTCCAGGGTCGCCTCCGTCACCACCTCTGCGCTGGTAATAATTAATGCGTTCGCCCGCGGGGAGAGGCCGTAACCGAAGAAGAATCCACCCGACGCGCGCCTTGCATTTTTCGGTTCGCGCGCCTCCGGAGTTCAACGCTACCGCCGCCGCGTGGAGTGCCGCGATCGACGGCGAGACGAGCACGTTTTTATCGTCCATCGCTGAGGTCAATATCGCGCGAAGTTTCCAAAATTTCGCGGGGAGAGGTGCCAGGCCGCCCGGCGCGAGCTCGGGAGCCGCCGCCGCTGCGAACGTTGCGAGCGCCTCGGACGTGAGGGTTTCGTTCGACGCGAACGACGGAAGCCACTGCGTGAGACAATTCCTTATGTTCGTCCACACGAGCGACGTATCCCCCGCCTCCGCGTGCCAACGGGTTGACGAACGCGCGCGGCCGCGGCGCTCGACCGCGCTCAACTCGCGAAGACATCGCGCGACCCACACGGCGCGCGCGGCGACTAATCGGTCGGCGCCGGCGCCGGCGCCGACAATCTCGGACAGCGCGGGCGCGAGTCGTTCCAACCACGCGCGTATTAACCGCGGAGGTATCGTCGCGCCGTGTCGAATCAAAGCCGCGCACAGTACCGGTCCCCACGACGTCGCACCCACGCCAGAGGCGAGCGCGCCGAGTCGAATCAACGCGGGAACGGACGGCGTCGTGGACGCCGCGGAGGGGTGCCCGTTGTTGTGATTGACCACCACGTCATCGCCACCCTCGAGTCGTCGTCGCCGCGCGCGCGCCATAACGCCGTCGTCGCCGCTCGCGTCGTTTCCACCGGGTCTACCGCGTTTGTCCCCGACCGCGGTAGAGGCGTCGCGCGTCTGTGTCGCCACCGCGTTGGTGGACGTCGATGCGTAAACCGAACTCGTCCACCGTCCCTCCGCGCCGGGCGCCGTGCACTGCGCGTGGAACACATCCGCCGCGAGCGCACACACGGCGGCGCGCCCGTGGCTAAGCTCGAGGCTGGACGACACGTTTCCCCCGTCGATATCCGCCGCGGACGCTTCAGGCTGCGTGCCAATTGCTTTTTCCAGGCTCGCGGCCAGGCGGTGAAGCGCGCCCGGAGAAACGCGTGCGCCTCCCAGGCCTAACAGCAAACGACACGTCGTGGTGACCGCGTCTGTCAGCCGCGTATCTGTGCGTTTCTTCCGCTCTCGCCCGCCGGCGCCGAATGCGGTGTCCACGCCGAGCAACGCCCGGTCGATGAACGGCCCCAGGTCGGTGGTAAGCACCGCGAGTGTCGTATCTCGCGCTAAATCAACGCCGCCTTTTGTTAAGCAAACGTTGAGCGAGTTAACCAACGCGATTGGGAGTTGGCCTTGCGTCGACGCGCCGGCGCGGACCAACCCCGCCAGCGTAGTGCCGAGAAAGGACACCAACACATGAAGCTCGCCTCTTGGATTTAGGTCGTGCGGCGCGCGTCGCACGAGCTCGTAAAACGTCAACGCGCACCGGTTCGCGGTGTCCGACCCGCCTCTGCGCGCGGTCGCGAGATCTTCGTCGTCGTCAAACGCCTCCGCCTCCGCCGACGCGAGCGCCGCGCCGAGGCGTTCTTTGAACAGATCCACCAGCAGTTCGTATATCGCCGGCTTGGCTCGTGTGACGTACTGCGGCTCGTTTAAAAGCGCTCGTAGCGTGTGCGTGTACTCGGTGGCGAACTCGGGTGGGCCTTGCGCTAGCACCTCGGCGCAGTGCGCGAAAAGTTTCCCCGCCCGGCGCAAAAGAGGCGCCACCACCCCTTCTCTTGCTTTCCGTTTCGGGTCCTCCGCCGTGGCAACCACCCGGCGCAAAATGCCGACCACCTGTTTGCTCACGCCCGCCTTCTTTCCAGAGCTCGCGCCGATCTCCAATGAGACGCACAGTATCAGCGACCCGCACAAGCCCGCCCACGTGTGCTTCACATCTCCGCGAAGCCCCGCATCCATCGCCACCGTGGTGCGATCTAACAACCGCGCCATCTCGGAAGACGCCAAGTGCGTCTCCAGCTGCTTCAGCGCGGCCTTGCGTTTCGTGACCTTGTCCGACCGGAGCTCCAGGTGAAGCCCATCCACCAAAGACACCGCGTCGCTGCGCATCCCGAACCGGTCGCCGCGCACCCCGCCAATGAGCGTCGAGATTTGGGCACCCTTTTGATTTCTTTTGCAAACTCGAAGAGCCGAGGATCTGACTGAGCGGGGCTTTGCGGTCACAGCCAGTGCGCGCGCGACGCCGAGTCGTCGTCGCCGCGCCACCCGCGGTGCGCGATGGCGAACCATCGCGAAGACCTGCGGTGGTACCAGGACTCCCTGCAGCTCACCTCGGTGCCCCTGAACCCGGGCGTGCGATCGGTGCGCGCCTGCCTTGATTGATTTGAAACCACCAGAAACAGGCCGCGAAAACTCGACCCACGCGAACTCACCTCCGTCCCAACCTCCGTCCCCCCTCCTCGCCGTGACCACAGAAACTGCAACGCGCCGGGTTCGTATCCGTGCGCGACGTGAAGAAAACACACGGCCCGGTGGAGCTCGCGCAAGGTACGTCGCGCGTGTCGTGAGCGCGACGGCTTTGTGGGCACCCACACCCACACCCACACCCACACCCATTCCTCATCTTCGATTCCTCAGTTTCAGAAAGGACTGACCTCGTGTTCCCTTCCTGATGTGTTACCGTCTCATCTCATCGTGTCTTCGTCTCCTCAAAACACACAGAAGCCGGGTTAACCAACGAAGAAGCCAGCGAGGTGATGAAAGTCGTGAGGTTCGGCGTGGACGGCGCCGCGCTGGCGGGCGCGAAGAGCGCGAGCGAGATGTTGCGTTTGGAATCCACGCGGTTGCCGATATACACGTTTTGCCAAGAACTAGACGACTTGCTCGGCGGAGGGGTCGCGGTGGGTGAAATAACGGAGCTGTGCGGGTGTCCTGGCATTGGGAAGACGCAGATTGGGATTCAGCTGTGCTGCTCGGTGCAAATTCCGGACGCGTTCGGAGGCTTGGCGGGCGCCGCGGTGTACGTGGACACCGAGGGAAGCTTCACGGCGGAGCGCGCGCGGGACGTCGCGGCGGCCACGGTGGCGCACCTCGCCGCGATTTCAAACGCCAACCCGGAGGCGCACGAGATGGTTGACGCGATTCACGGCTTCACCATGGACCACGTGCTGCAAAACATCCACCTCTTTCGGTGTCACGAAGTCACCGAGTTGCTCGCGGTGCTGGAAACCCTCCCCGCGTACTGCGCGGCGCACGGCGTGCGGTGCGTGGTGGTGGACAGCGTGGCGTTCCACTTTCGACAGGACTTCCGGGACATGGCGCTGCGAACCGCGATCCTGGCGAAGATGACCAACAGGCTAATGGCGCTCGCGACGAAACAGACGCTCGCGGTGTGCACGGTGAACCAAGTCACGGTGAAACCGAACTCGAACGGCGGGTCGCGGCTGGTGCCCGCGCTCGGCGAATCCTACGCGCACGCCTGCGCCACGCGCGTGACGCTTAGTTGGGAGGACGACACCAGAGTGGCGTACTTGTACAAGTCACCGCGGCTGCCGCAAGGGAGGGCGCGGTACACGGTGACGACCGGTGGGGTGCGGGACGTGCGGGGTGTGAAACGGCCGAGCGCGGGGTGACACGCGAACGGTTACCGTTTTTTTAGATACTGTAGTTTTTAGATTGATCAATCAGTACTTGTACTTTGTGGAGTAGTCTTTCGGCGACACCACCAAGCCCCGTCCCTTGCTCGCGCCCGCGTACACCACCTCGAGAATGTCGATAAACTCCTGCTTATCGTCCATCGCCCAGTTCACTTTGTTGTTGTTGCCCGTCCCGAGGTCGATCATGATGTGTTTGTTCCTAAAGAAAAACATCACCGTGCACGGGTCGTACAGCTCGTACATCGTGTTGAAATCGGGCACTTCGTCGATGTCCACCAGGTAAAGCACCGCGAAGTTCTTCACCTTGTCCGCCACGCTCGCGAGGGTCTGCGGTAGGGGGGGTACGTGTGAGGTCAGTTTGGGAAAGGGAAGCGTGGGCGGAAGGGACGGCGACGTGCCGTGCAGAACGCCGCCGATGGGTAAAATCCCGAGGAGGAAAACGACGCGTACCTCGTCCATACGCATGCAGGTCTCGTCCGCGTCACGCCCGAAGCGAAGCACCACGACCCGTTCCTCTTCCGTCAAAATGGCCTGATCCACGTGCCATCCCGACTTCAGGTGAGGCAGCAGGTACGACATCGCGCGCGTGAGTGTGAGGAGTTCTGTGATTTGCACAAGGATTCTGTTGGGCAGCTAGCCTGCTATTTTGTGTGAGCAGGCAGTACTTTTCGTACATTCGTACAGCTCGTGTCTAAAGTCGGCAGACTAGTGTCTTCCGAGTCACTCTTCCTGCCTCTACTGTGCATGCACAGTCCCTCCCTAGTGAGGTCTGGCTAGTTTCTTACTTCGTATGCTTGTAATAACACCATATGCACGTTTGGCAGCTAGAGACAACTAGACACTCATCAACTCGCGGTACCTGAAAAAACCGCGTTCACTCCGTCGCCGTCGCCGTTTCTTCCTCGCTCAGCGCGCGGACCACGGCCTGCATTTCCTCCGCGACTTGACCCACCACGCGTGCTGGCACGGTAATGCCGATGCTGAGCCCGCCTTCGCGGCCTGGAAACGCGGCGGCGGTCCAAGCCGCGGCCGGGAAAACGCTTCCCGTGAAATAAACCGGTCCTCCCTCACCGGCGCCGTCAAAGTCGAACCCCCACAGCTCCGGGAACTGCCATGCGCTGATGAAGACGTCTTTCTGGCCCACCGCCGCAACCGCCGCGGCGATTTGCGTCCTCGTGGTCACCGTGCCGAGCGCGGCGATCTCGCCGAGCGCGCGTTGCTTTCCCTCCCTGGTCTTCGCCGCGTCCACTTCGTTCCGCACGGCGCGCGACATCAAGCTCGCCGCGCCGCGCTCGGACATGTTCTCCGTGCGTATATCTCCGAGCCGAGCGCACACCATCAGCGACGCGTTGCCAAAGAGATTTGGAGGCAACCCTTCCACGTCGTCGCCGCGGTAGTTCACGGGCTGGATAGCGCACCCGGTTTCGGTGGGTCTGCGAACAAAAGCCCGCATAAAAGAAAAGCCGCCGCGCTTCTGTGTCCTGAGTTGGTAGTTCAAAACCCTGAGTCTGCGAAACAAAACCCAAACCGCGGCGACTAGCGCGTCGTTTGTGGATTTCGAGCCGAGCGATTTCTTGAGCGCAGCCGCGTGCGCGGCTGGGATGTGCACGGTGGTTTGCGATAGGTTGTCAAACGCGACGCCGCCGAGCAACGAAGCCGCGCCAATTAAAAGCGTCAGCGGCGTTGTGTTTGTTTCGTCCAGGCGCAGCGCGAGAAACGCCTTCGCGTTTGTTTTGTCCAAGCCCGCCGCCGCCGCCAGCCGGTCGTGGCACGGCTCGCGCGCCGTCCTTCCCGTCTTGGCCAAAGTCGGTTCCGTCTTGTTAGTCACCAAAGGAAACGGTGTTTCCAAAGTCTCCGCGGAGACCACGTCGGAAGGGGCGTGGCGCGGGTCGGGGCGCGGGTCGTCTTGTGTACGTTTCAGATCCGCGAGGGTGAGCGCCGTGGTGGTCCAGGCGTCGCAGAATTGCGCCATGGCGCACCCGTCGGCGACGGCGTGCGACCACGACACAGCCAAAACGGTCGCCGGCCCGGAGTCGCTCGCGTGCGAGACGCCGCGGAGATGGGTCAGACGCACGGCACACAAAACCCCTCCTTTCGCATCGCCTCCCTTCTCGCAGCATCGGATTTCAAGAGGGGTCCACATTTTTCCGGGTGTGATGTTGTTCCTGGCGGGGGCCGGGCCGTTTTGTTTCAAGTCGGCCAGGGTCGTCGTCGTGTCGTTGCAAACCTCGAAAACGACGCCCGAGTTTGGGTGGTCGAGGTCCACCTCAAGCTCCAGTGTAGCCCCGCGTCTGGCCCGAACGCGAGCCCTTCCAGCGAGCGCGGGGAAGTTCACGAGGGTAGCCGCGAGGGAGGCACGAATGGTTTCAGGGTCGAGCTGGCGGTCGAAAGCAAACGCCCAATAGCACACCAGGCCGCGGACGCACAAAGCACTGTCAAGGGCGGAGAGTTTCAGAAGGCGAGGCGGTGCGTCGACCCTGGCGTCGCCGCACGCTTCCAGGACCGCCTGCGCTTTGTCATCCCTGGGGCGCACCATTTCGCCCGCGGGCTTACTGCTGAAACAACCCATGGTGTCCTCTCGCGGTCGTGTACGGGGACCGGAGGAGTGGCGGACGTAAAGCCAACCTCGGCGAAGCGCTTTTCTCGTATGCTTTGCTCTTCAAAGTCACGCCTCGCCAGATCGATCTAGGCGAACCGGAAAACGAGTGTGAAAGGGGGGCTCATTGTGTCGAACACCAATCAAAACGCGCGAAATGACGAGCCTCACTCACTTTTGTGATCGGTCACCCGTTTGCGTCAAGACCGCGTCTGCGGTTACAAACTCAGCAGGTCTTTGAAAGACTTTTTGCCAGAAATCAAGGGGATTCCAGGCTGGGAAGAAGTGAGAATAGAGGGGAGAAGAGCGTGCCATGTCTAAAAGACATACTGTTTCCTAGTTATCAAATACCAAAACCCGCACACCCGGTTCGCCGCACCACCCGTGACGGGACCGGCCACTCACAGCGGCGTCGATTTGTTCTTGCTCGTCTCCCTCGTGACTTTCAGCGCCGCTTCATGCAGCTCCGTTTCCTTCTCTCCCTTCGCCCCCGGCTCGTACTTCAGGAAGTTCTTGCTCTTCACCTTTTGCTGGCGCTTCCTCGGCTCCACGAGCTCGCGGCGCTGCAGGCTCTTCAGCCGGTCCCTGAGCAACGTGTGCGACCCCGCGAGGGTTCGCAGTGAGCCGGTGACCTCTTCCGTTAAAAGCACGTCCGCGTGCTCAGGCTGGTACAGGTGCTTCCCGAGACGGGAAGGGGTTTGGGCTTTTTTCTCCGCGCGAGCCGTGGCCAGGCGCGCGCGCTTCCCCTCCTGCGTTTCCGCCACCGCAGCCAGGCCCTGTTTCAGTTCCTTCAGGTTACTCAAGTCCTGGCGTTGGCGTTTGGAAAGCCGGTTCGCGTCTTCCTCCGCCCGTCGTTCGCGCGCGCGCGTTTGCCGGTTGCGCTGTGCCACGGTCATCTTCCCGTCCCTCGTCACAATTGGGTTGTTCGCCCCGAACACGGCGTCGTCATCATCAGACCCATAGGACATATCGTCCTGCGCCGTGAACAGCTCCTGGGACATCAACATGGCGGCTTCGTTGTTGCTCACGGGCGCCCTCGTTGGGTCGAGTTGTGTTTTCAGCGCGTCTTTGGTGATTTTACCAACCTCCGCCGCGATCACGTCTTGCCGCGCGTCCTCGGGGGGGTTGTACGAACACCCCACGTCCGCTACTTGCACCGCCCGCGCGTTCGTGGAGGGCTTGTACGGCACCAAGCGTTTCGCAACAGGCTTGGGGGTCTCACCAAGGCGGTGCTTACTGTACGCCGCGGCGTTTTCCGCGAGCGCGCCCGCTTTTCGGAACACGGCTTTTTTCGCCGTGACCGGTTTCCGCTTCGGGTCCACGCCACCCCCCCACAAGTCGTACGCCTCGAGCTTTTCAGGCGCGTCCGGGTCAACGCCAAGCACGTCATCCAGGGTGAATCTTCGCGAGGGCTTGAACAGGGCTTCGCCGGCGATTTTCTCGGTGCTCGGCGCTCGATCTGGTTTTCCGCCCGCCGAAGATTTGGCATTCTTTTTTTTAGGTAAACGCTTCCCAGCCGCCGCGCGCTCCAAAAGCGTCGTCTTTGACGTCTTCGCCGTCTCCGCGCCTTTGGTGTTGAACGCCTTGGTGGGCGGGCCTTTCAGGCCTCGCGGCACCGGCACCGCGAACGGCTTCGCGGTTTTTGCTTTGCTCAGAATAGCGTCGACCCGGAGGGTCTTCGCCCTCGCCTTGGCTTTGCGCCCCACCGGAAACGCCATGCCGCCGCCCGATGCGATCCCTCCGTCGTGGTCCACGAAGAACAGCGAGTCATCCGGGAGCTCATCCACCGCGCCCCCCGCCGCGGCGTCCTCCCTTTTCTTCTCGATGTACGCATCCTCACCCACGTCGATTTTGCGATGCGCGCGCTTCCCCTTGGGCTTGCCCATCTTCGTCTCGGTGGCGACGACGTGCGGGTGGGAATGGGCGGCAAGGCGGCGGAGCGGCGGCTTCATTTTGCGAAATGGCGAAAAAACTCGGCACTCCTTCCCAAAAAGCGCGTTGTGACTGCCTGGCTCTCAGAGGCGCGCGCGCTGCGGCCCCGACACATGCGTCGCCTCGCGTTCGCGGCGGCGGCGCGATGTTCTCGTCGAGCTGTGTCGAGCGCGGCTGAGGTGTCGACGTCTTTTGCCGCGCGCGGTGCGCCATCCGACACCATCTTCGCGCTTTCCACCGCGCCCGGTCGCGCGGGTATCGCGGTGATTCGCGTTTCCGGCCCAGCCACGAGGGAGGTTTTGCGTTTGTTGCCTCCCGGCGGCACAAGACGGGGGGGTGGTGAGACGGGGTCGCACACGTCGCACGCGTCGTTACGGGTTCGCCACAGGGAAGTCCTCCCGACCCGCTTCGTGTGTCCAACCACGGGCCAGACCCTGGACCGCGGGCTTTTCCTGTGGTTCGACCGCCCGAACAGTTTCACGGGCGAGGATTTGTGCGAGCTTCACGTGCACGGCAGCTTGGCGGTGGTCAAGGCGGTGCTTCTTGCGCTTGGAACGCTCTCGCCGCCGGGGGGCGAGCACAAAAGCGGCGGCGTTGGCGTTGAAACCGGCGTCGTGAGGCACGCCGAGCCCGGGGAGTTCACGCTGCAGGCGTTTCGAAACAACAAGCTGGATTTAACCGAAGCCGAGGGGCTGGGCGATTTGTTACGCGCGGAAACGGAGGCGCAGCGGCGACAAGCGTTGGCGATCGCAGGGGGCAGTTTGCGAACACTGTACTCTGGCTGGCGAACCACATTGCGGAAGGCGCACGCGCATTGCGAGGCTTCGTTGGATTTCGGGGAGGATGACGAAATCGGAAACGACGTGTTCCTTTCGTTGGCGCCGATTGTTAATTCGCTTTTGAGCGAGCTGCGTTTACATCTGGCGGCGCCGCCGATCGGCGAAATGACCCGGTCAGGCGTCCGCGTGGCCCTCATCGGCCCCCCGAACGCGGGAAAGAGCTCGCTTCTGAACGCCCTAGCGGGACGACCCGTCGCGATCGTTTCGGACGTTCCTGGAACCACCCGAGACGCGGTTGAAGTGGGTTTGGATTTGAACGGGCACAAAGTTCTCGTCACGGACACCGCGGGCGCGAGGGAAACAAACGACGCGGTGGAACTCGAGGGCATCAAGCGGTCGAAACAGCACGCACGCGATGCGGACGTCGTGGTGCTCGTGGTGGACGGTGCCAGCATGTCGGGTGTGGAAACGCTTCCAAAGTGGGCGATGGACACGGCGCACGCGGTGGTGCTTAACAAGGCGGATCTTTTGGAGGGCGGAGTGGAAAAGAATGATTGGCGCGGAATCTTGAATCCACTGAATCCAAACTTACTCGCCGCGACGACTTTGTCATTGTCCTGCGCCACCGGAAACGGGATAGACGCCTTCGTGGAGTGGCTCCGGGTTACCGTGGCGGCCAGGGTTGACGGGACTGCCGGTGACGGCGCGGGGATTTGCGCAATCACGCGGTCGCGCCACCGCGGACGTTTGGAGGAATGCGTGGTGCACCTGGCGCGTTTCGAAAGCGCGGCGGCCTGCGCGAGTGGGCGACACGAAGTCGCCGCGGAGGAACTGCGTTTAGCGCAACGCGCGCTAGGGCACGTCACGGGACACGTCGACGTAGAGGAGCTTTTGGATGTCATATTTCGCGATTTCTGTATTGGGAAGTGAGGCGCCGAATGGCCTCGAGGAGATGGTCTACTTTAAATTTAGTTTTAGCTGTTTATTCTTCCTCTCGCCAGCCGAACCGCCTGAGTAACGCTTTCCTCGGAAGCCTCGACGCACAACGGCGCACAACGTCGCGCACACGACTCGCACCCAAACCGTCCACTCTCCAACGCGATGTCCGGTAAGAAAGCTCGCGCGCGAAAGAAAAAGAGCGAGCGCCGCGATGCTAACGCGGCTAACACGGCCAACGCGGGTGAGGCCATCCCCGGCCTTCTCAACGACATCGTCGTCACGCACGTTCTCAGATCTGAGCATTTCGACGATCCCGCCGATCTCGCACGGCTCCCTGCGGCGAGCCGCGCGATGCGCGACGCGGTGGTGGCGACGGGGCTTGAGTTTGAGGAGCTTGGTGAAGATGCAGCCGTGGACCTCGGAAGTTTAAGCGTGATGAAGCGCCTGCAACGGCAAGGTCGCCTGTCGCGTCGAGAAGTCCTTTGCCAGGCAGCGGCGAGGAGCGGACAGCTCGAAGAGTTGAAGGTGTTGCGTGCGGACGGCTGGCCGTGGGACCGGGACACGTGCTCGGCGGCGGCTTTGGGTGGGCACCTCGAGGTGCTGCAGTGGGCATGCGCGAATGGCTGCCCGTGGGACATACGCACGTGGGACTCAAACACGTGCGCGTCCGCGGCAATGGGCGGGCACCTCGACGTGCTGCAGTGGTTGCGCGCGAACGGCTGCCCGTGGGACGGGTATACGTGTCGTGGGGCGGCGCAGGGCGGCCATCTCGAGGTGCTGCAGTGTGGACACGTGCCGGAACGCGGCGTTTGACGGGCACCTCGAGGTGCTGCAGTGGGCGCACGATAACGGCTGCCCGTGGGACGCACGCACGTGCGCGAGGGCGGCGTGCGGCGGACACCTCGGGGTGCTGCATTGGGCGCACGATAACGGCTGCCCATGGGACGAGGGGACGTGCTCTATGGCGGCGGAGGGCGGGCACCTCGAGGTGCTGCAGTGGGCGCGCGCAAACGGCTGCCCGTGGAACGAGTGGACGTGCGAGTTCGCGGCGAAGGAAGGGCACCTCGAGGTGCTGCAGTGGGCGCACGCGAACGGCTGCTCGTGGGACGAGACGTGCACGACGGCGGCGCACGGCGGGCACCTCGAGGTGCTGAAGTGGTTGCGCGCGAACGGCTGTCCATGGGATAACGATACGCTCAGGTTGGCGAGAGATGGAGGTCATCACGCGTTGGAAAACTGGGCGATAGCGAACGGCTGCCCTGAACAGTAGCGAGACCTTTTTCACCTATGTTTCCTTCATGTAAGCGTTTGATCAGCGTTTCATTCCCATTCTCTCAGAACGCGGCGCGCGCGCGATATACCGCGTCCCTTCTGGCGACATCCGCGTCGCGTCTACGTTCCGCGGTGTGTTCGTTTCGCAGCCGCGCGGTGGCTTCCGCCATCGCCGCGTCCGCCGCCTCCGTGGCGACGCGCATGGTATCGAACGCCCAGGCTTTGCGTTGCGCGTCGGTTTCGGCCAGCGCTGTTTGCCGCGCCCTCGCCATCGCGCCCGCGGCGTCCGACCGGCGAAACACCTCCCTCTCGATTCCCACGACTACCATGGCCATGAATTTCGGGTACAGCACCGCGTTTTCGATGTACGGGTGGTGACACGCCGCGAGCGCCCATTTCGCGTCGGAGGCGGGTCCGAACGTGTGCGGTCCGAATCCCGCGGCGGCCACGGCTCGGGCGAAATCGTCCACCGGCAAGTACCTGAGGTCGCGAGCATCCGCGGACTCGAGCGTTTCTCGCAAGCTACAGACTCGGTGGAAAAGCCGCTTGGCGATACTCGCGCACACCGCGTCGATATCGTCGTCGAAAGAAACGTCGTCGCAATCAACCACGATCGTGTTTGCGTCCAAATCAGGCGTCCCGCCGGATTCGGGACCGCCTCTTTGTTCGTTGAGAACGAACAAACGCGCGAGCTTCAGGGACGCGACGCTTCCGGGTGACGCCCCGGCGGTTTTCTCTTGCTCCAAAAGCGCCGCGATCGGGCCGCACGCGTCGAGCAACGCGCGCCAGTCTATTCGTTTTTCACGCAAACCCGTTTCGCGCGCCGTGAATTGTTTTTCCGACGCCGGGGGGAAGAACCGCGCGAGGGTTTGCAAACGATTTGGACTGGTCGTGGAGGGCGAATGTACGTTCGCCACCCTCGCCGCGTACACCACGTTGGTGGTACTCACCGCGCCCTCGCCTGCGCCGCCGCCGCTTGCGACGTCGAGCTCGTTGTCCAGCGCGGCGAGAGTTCGAGTCAAGGTTCGGAACTTGTTCAAACAAGCGTCTATTACCTTGACGATGGCGTCGTCGCCAAACGCGAGGTACGCGGGCGCCGCGAGGTACCTCAAAAGGTCAACCGCGGTGTTGTTTCCGGAGGTGGGGTTCAAATAACCTGATTCGATGGCAGTGGTAGCACTCGCAGTCCACAACCGGACCACCTCTGCGCTGCCCATGTCGCCGGGGAGCCGGTCGCACCGCAAAGTATCAAGCAGCTCGTGGACGTGCCACTTCGTTCGCGACGACCGTTCCCCGCGCCGTGCCAAGCGGTCGCCCAGTACAAACGTTTCAATCCCGGTCAAACACACGGAGCACTGCGCGAACGCCAGTTTCGCTTCGGACGGGGTGACAAACCCGGTGGAACCCGTGTCCATTGCGGCGAGCGCCAGCGCCAGGGTGGGTTCCGGGGTCAAGCGCCCCACGCACCCGTTTCCTTTTTCGTGAACAACGGCGAACGCGTGTGTCGCGTCGACGCCGCCCACGCCGGGCGCGCGCTGTGCAGCGTACACACCCATTTCAAGCGAAAGGCACTCCACGAGCGCGTCCCCCTCGCGTTCCACCCGGGTGTGCCTCGCCCTGTGCCACGCGCTTTGGAGCTTGGCTTCAACGCGAACAAACGCTTGTTGTCGAACCCTCTCTGCGGCCTCTCCGGCTTTTCTCTGCGCCGGGGTGAGTCGCCCCGGGAAACTCGGCGTATTTTCTCCCCGGGCTCCGTCGTCTGTAACGCCGCCGCGTGTATCGAGGTTCAGTGTGCAAAAGTTTTTCTCCCCCGATTTCGCGAAACATTCGCCGTCGAACCACCCGTCGCACGCCCCTTCCTTGGCGTCTTTGTGGGAATCCGCGAACCGAGCGAACCGGTTGAAGTCGTGCGCGTACCAGGCGTCGCGCTTTTTGTAAACGTAGGTCGCGCTGTCCCAGGTTTTTAGAAACGCCCGGATTTGCGCCAGGGACAGGTTCGTGACGTTTGGGATTCCCGGGGCGAACCGCCGCATCGCGACGAGCACGTCAGAAGCGTCCAAACTTTCGCACGTCCGGTACGCCGTACCCGCCGCCTGGACGAAATCTTTCGGCGAGCCCACTAACCGCAGCGTCGCGCGCGTGGCGAGTTGATGCGGACTGGTTTTGTCGTCGTGTCGGGTCGTGGTCGGGGGAGGGCAAAAACCTCGCCTCGCGTCCAGGTAAACACGGAGCAACACCGGGTTCTCGTGGCTCAAAGCTCCGCCACCCAGTGCCGGTCGCAGGTCCTGGTTTTTCAACGCCGACAGGACCGCAGCCCGCTCAACGCCCGCGTTGACCGAGCCAAGCAAAAAGTCGAAAGCCTCATCCTCAAGACGCGTTGCTGCCGACCGGTTGTCGTCGTCGTCCACGGGGGTCTTGAACTTCAGCGCGAGCGCGTTTCGAAACGCGAGGAACACAGCGGTCGTCTCAGCGGAGGGAGACGAAACCACCGAGGCCGGTCCCGCTCGCGCCGCCGTCATCACGGCAGCGCGCGCGCGCTTGGCTGAAGCCGAAAAGAGAAGAATGCGCGGAAAGTCGCACGCAAGCCAAAAAAGGTTGAAAACGACGATCCTCGACGAACCACCCGCGGCTTGTCGCAGTCGGGCGAAAAAGTCGAGGCGCGGCTCGGATCTGGACGCGGTGGTCAGATCCGGAAGCGCTCGGGTGAGGGCCTTGAGTGGTGACCTTTCCTTTCAAAAACCGCGTATCGACCGGTGACTAACGGCGCACGCACCGACGATGGTGCAGTCCGACCCCACGGACGCGCACGGCAACCTGTTCCCCATCTTCGTCCTGTCCCTGATCCAGTTCTTTTTGGTTCCGATCACGGTTTGGCGGGTGGGGGCTTGGGTGGTGGATGCATGCGTGTGGGGCGACGCTGGGAAGGAGTCCTCCTCCGCCATGGCGGTGGCCACGCCGATGGACGTTTCTTCGGAGTGGGGCAGGGCGGCGCTGTTGCGCGCCAGGCGGAACAAGCCCACGGTGCTTCGCCGGGTAAAAAGCCTGTTCACCGGGTTCAACCTGTGGTTGTTGGCGCTGTGGGTAGCGAGCGCGGGGTTAGTCACGTACATCGCCATCACAACCGTGGAGGAAACCGAGTTCTTCGACCCGTACAAAGCCCTGCAGATCCAGGTAGGCGCGGACGCGTCGACGATCAAAAAAGCGTACCGCACGCTTTCCCTGCAGTACCACCCCGATAAGAACCCGGATCCGAACGCCACGAAGATCTTCACCGATTTAATCGCGCCCGCGTACAAGACTCTCACGGACGAGACCGCGCGACTGAACTACGAAAAGTACGGGCACCCGGATGGGAAACAGGCGCCGAAGTTAGGCGTGGCGCTTCCATCGTGGATGTTCGGGGGGGGCAACACCGGGCCGGTGGTTTTAATCGCGCTCGTCGCGTTTGGCATCCTCGGCCCGCTTTTCCTCGCCGTTTTCGTAATCACGAAGGTACGGCCTTGGGCCTTTCCCAAATCCGCCTCACTGTTTGCTGTCCCTGCGTGACTGTTCACTGAGTGCACCACTGGTAACACCACGGCGTACTGGCAACTTCCACAATTACATCACAAACGCACTGTTTTATCTCTCAGCTGGTGACTGTTTGTCCATACATCGCCCAATACAGTACACCAATACTCGAGACTCGGGACTGACCCTCTTTTTTCGTAATCGCGAAGATGAACAAGTACGGCGGCGCCACGGGGGGGGTTTTGAAAGAGACGCAGTACTACTTCCACACCGAAAGAAAGCCGCACCTCGGGGTGATGAAGGCCGCGCGGGTGTTGTCCGTGGCGTCCGAGTACGTCCAGATCCCGGTGAAGCAACAACACGACGAGCCCGTTAAAAAGTTACTCAACGCGCTGCGCGGCGAAGTCGACGCTAAAGACCCGCGGTTCGTGAAACGACACCCCGCGATCATCAAAGCGCACGCGCTTTTACTCGCGCAAGCCTCGCGGAAAACGCACGAAGTCAGCGAAACCCTGAGACCCGATTTGAAACAAGTAATGAAGCTGTTTCCCACTTTGTTCGCGGAAGCCGTGAACGTTTTCCTCGCGCCGGTGAACCAAACCGGGTACGCGTACGCGAAACCCGTGCTTTCGCTTCTGGAGTTTTCGCAGTGCGTCACGCAAGCCGTGGCGCCTAGCACTCGACGGGACGATGGCTCGGCGGACGCCGGGAAGGACAACGCGGTGAGCCTGTTGCAGCTGCCGCACGTGGACGAGAAGACGGCGGGGCTCTTGGCGAAGAAGGGGGGGGTTCGATCGATCGGGGATTTGGCGCAGGTGCCTGGGCCACACAAACGCGCCGAAGCGCTCCTAGCCGCGGGGCTTTCTAAAATGCAAGTCGCGGACGTGGAGGCGCACCTCGTGTTCGTGCCAAGGGCGGACATTCTGGAAGGCACCATCGAAACGGACGGGGAGCAAATGATCGTGGAGCAGGACGTGGTGACGTGCACGTTGAACGTCAAGATTTCGCGCGGCGGCGCGGGCGCGGAGGTTTTCGCCATCGCGGAAAACGAGTTAACGTCCTCGGCGGGGGAAAAGCCGAAAGAAAAACCAGCCAGGCTTCCCCTGGTGGGGGGCGCGGTGGTACGCAGCGCCGCCGACCTGCCCCCCCTGCCCTTTTGCGAGCACTGCGACCGCGAAGAAGGGTGGTGGATCGCCATCGTGGACCACGCCGCGAACTTCATCCTGAGCCACAGGAAGCTGGACGCGAAAGGTACGGCCTTGCGCGTTTCCCAAATCCTGACACACTGTTTGCCGATTGTCCGCCCGTAATTACGTAATACACCACGCAGTCCGAAAGACTGACACTTTTCTTTCCCACTCAAAGCGGTTTTGGCGGCGCAACGCGAACCCCGGGGGCACGTCGCGCAGCTCAAGTTCGTGGTACCGTCATCCGGTACCTACGCGTTTTCCGTGATGGTGCTTTCCGACTACTGGATCGGCGTGGACGCGAAGTACCCGGTGAAGATAAAGGTTGGGAGGAAAACGCAGGAGGTGATTGACGCGAGGGCGGCGGCTGCGGCGGGGAAGAACCTTTCCTCAAAAAAGAAAAAGGCGATTTCGGACAAGAAGAAACCCGAGGGCGGCGCGGCGGATACGACCGAGGGTGCTGATTTGAAATCGGGAGAGAAAGTGGGAGAGATTGTGGAAGAGATCACTACAGAGACGCCTGTGCAGGCCGCAGATCATGACAGCGATGACAGCGATGACAGCGACGACAGCGACGACGAAGGACGCGACGGCGACGATTCGCGTGGCGATCGCGATTACCCGTCGGACGAAACCGGCACCGAGGAATCCAGCGACGAGGAAACGGATGAGGCGTTTCTGCAACGCGGGCGGCAGCGCCGGGAGGAACAGGCCGCGGCGCTCAAGGCGGACGCGGCGAAGCTGCTGAAGGACGGGGTGGCGAGTGCTGAAAAGGACGGTGCTGCGTCTCCTTCAAAAGACAAGCCGGTTGAGAAAAATATCCCGCCGGCGGAGTCCGCGCAGTCGGAAAACTGAGACTGCGCCGAAGTGTTTCGCGTGACTCGTTGAAAGTATGAGGTAAGGGTAGATGTGTGCTTTTTGATAGGAACCAACCGTCAAGTCATTGTTTCAAGTACGCTCGCACCCAGCGCACCGGGCGCTTTGCGGTTCTAGCTGTTTACTTGTCCGGGATTTCGTACTCGCCGTCGTCAATCGCCTGCTGCACGTCCTGGGGATCCTCCCCGTCCACGGTGCACCCGGTGGATTTCGCGGTGCCTAGGATTTCCTTGACGGTCCCGGCGAGGTGCCTGGCGCGCGACCGCGGGCGCATGATGCGCGCGATTTCAATGCAGTCGTCGATGGTGATGTTGCCGCTGTGCTTGACGTGCTTTACCTTTTTGCGGTCGCGCGGGGGCTCCTTCAGGGCTTTGATAACCAGTGCGGACGCGGACGGCACCACGGAGACCTTGGCCTGGCGGTTCTGCACCGTGAGCTTCACCGTCACCCTAAGGCCGTTCCAGTCCTTCTTGGTTTCCTTGGCGATGTCTTCGCCAACCTTCTTGGGGGACAAACCCAGAGGCCCGATCTTCGGCGCCAACGAAGACGCGGCGCCGATCTCGCCACCGGTCGCGCGGAGGAACACCTCGATGACGGAGGAGGGGTCGAACTTGGGCGGCATCCTGTGAGTGTTTGGAGGGGGGACGGGTAACGGGAACGTCAGCAAGAATTGTGACGCGTGGGATGGCTCGGCGAACGCGAGGGCGGCGTAGATGCGGGCGAGGCATCCGATGGAAAGAGGCGGCTTTGCCGCGATGGATGGCGTAAAAAATAGAGTCCGCGACATATGCCGGCGAACGCCCTCCGCGGGATTCGTCGCGGCGACACCTGCTCCGCGGTCGTCCCAGATCGTCCAGCGCGAGTGTTGCGAAAGAAACGCACCTGCTTGTTAGGGTCCGTTCGCGTGCGTTTGGAAAGGAGTGAGCCGGTCACGGAGGCACCACTCATGAGGCGAGCTCGCCACTCAGTTTAGGGCTTTCGGAAAATCAAGCGCATTTTTGGCGCGCGCCGTATCGAAAAAAGCTTTTGGCAATGATGGCCAAACGTCAAGCAGTGCGTTGCGCGCGACACCTTGGAGCGGATGATCGCGTCGGCGTGGCGTGGCTTTTCAATCTCCACGCGCGTCTTCTCTCCCGCCCGCGGCTCCGCGGTTTCCCGAGCGGTGCGTGCCTTTTGCGAACGCGTGCGAACGTGCGCTTCTCGGATGAGCCAGAGAGATGGACCCCCGACTAACAACAACGTTTCCCTCATCTTCACACAGCTCACGCGCGGTCACCGCGCCTCGAAACATCAAGGCTCGTTCGGCATGCCCCGAGCCTCTGCTGGCGAGGCTAGGGGCGGAGCCAGAGACACTTCCGTTCCCGCGTCGAAGCGCACGAAACGCGAGCACGTGGTGTTGAAGGTGGAACTCGAAAGCCCTGTGAGGAGAGATGGCAGCCATCTCGGCGCGTCCACGTCCACGGCGGTGCTCGCGGCGACGCCGATGTCGCACGGTACAACTCAGGCACCCTTCACCCCCCCCTCCGACTGGCCCGAGGTGCTTTCATCGATCAAGCAATCGCGATTGAAAGGTGGCGCCCCAGTGGACACGATGGGGTGCGAGAAGATTTCGGACGACGCGGCCCCCAGCGCGAAAGGCCGGCGCTTCGTCACGCTCGTCAGCGCCATGCTTTCGTCGCAAACCAAAGACGGAATCACGCATGCGGCGACTGGACGGCTGGTGCGTTTCGGGTGTACCCCTGAGCAGATAGCGGAAACACCAGTTGAGGTGCTTGACGACTTAATCACCCCGGTGGGGTTCCACACACGGAAAGCGCAGTACCTGAAACGTGCGTCTCGAATTTGCGTGCAGAAGTGGAACGGGGACATTCCAAACACGTTACACGCATTGATGGAGCTCCCTGGTGTGGGGCCTAAAATGGCGTACCTGGTGATGAACGTGGGGTGGGGCCAAAACTCGGGTATTTGCGTTGACGTGCACGTGCACCGCATCGCGGAACGGCTGGGGTGGGTGCCGAAGACGGTGGTGTCAAGCAACGGGACGCCCAAGAAAAACAAGTCGCCCGAAGATACGCGAAAGGTTTTGCAACAGTGGCTCCCGCAAACGGAATGGGTCGCAATCAACCCGCTGCTCGTGGGACACGGCCAGCTCGTTTGTTTGCCAAGAAACCCGCGGTGTGCTGTGTGCGTTGTGAACGACCGGTGCGCATCCGCGTTCGAGGAGGGAACGGAAAAGAAAGCCGAGAAAAAGCTCGAGGCGAAAAAAAAGGACGACTAGTTTGCGCAGCCTGGTCGATTGAGGGTTAGTTTTTAGTCTTGTAGTCAGACTTGTACGAGATTCCCTCCACGTATTTACCAACACTCGTAATACGTATTACAAACATCGCTTCCTCACCCCATCATTGCAAAGCCGCGTCTTTATCGCTTACTCGTACGCCTTGTTCAGGATGATGCCTTCGAAGTTCTTTTTGAAAAACGTCATGGCGTCGGTTTTCTTGAGTTTGTGCGGCGCGCCGATCTTGGACTGCTTGCGCCTGCGCTTCGCGACGCGGAACCCGGGGCGCTCTAGGACCACGAAGAAGTCCATACCTGATTGGGTTAAGAGTTGAGAGTTGAGGATGAGGAGACGGGGGTCAGAGGGATTGAAAATGAGGTGGATGGTGGCTGTTTTGTTTTTTGTGTCTGACTCAAGACTGTTCCGTCGGATGTAAAAAAAAAAAAAGAAATGCGCTGTGCCCGTGCGCCTCTGGCGCGCGAGGAACCGTTTTCGCTCGCGCGCCAAAACTCGCGTGGAGCGTGTGTGTTGCACCAAGTTCATACTCGGTGGCACACCGAATGGCAACGTCCACGAAGTAATCAGCATAACCGGTGCGGTGGGTGTGTTCCGAGTACTTCAAGACTTAAAGGGAGTCAAAAGAACGCACCGTAGATCCCAGTGCTGGGGTCGTATTTAATGCCGAGGTCGATGTGCTCGGAGATACCGAACCCGAAGCACCCGGTGTGCGAGAAGTTCTTTTTGATCAGCTCGAACTCCTTGACCTTCAAACCGGACTCCAGGATCTGCATGGCTTTGTCCCGGTTACCCACGGTGACGTGCGTGGAGATTTTCTCGTTCCTGCGGATGCCGAACGAACGCACGGTGTACCGCGCTTTCGAGAAGATGGGCTGCTGCCCGGTGAGCTGCTCAAGCACCTTCGCGGCTTTGGTGAGACGGTCACCGGACTCGCCGACGCTGATGTTCAGCACGAGCTTGTGAATGCGGGGTTCCTTCATGGGGTTCGTCGACTGTGGTTGTGTGAGGTGGGGGGAGGTAGGTTAGCGACCGATGCCCCAATGGTGCAATTGATGGACCCGTGTGGTAGACCTAACGAAACATAACGCGATGGCGTCCGGACGCGGTGCGACGCCGCGACGCCCAAGACCCTCGGTGCGATGCGTCGCCCAGTCTCAACACGCCTTGGCCGTGTTCACGTGCCACGATGGCCTCGTCGCGACCAATTTTCGTGCCTCGGAAGGACTCGAGACGCGCCGTTTCCGACGTCGGGATCCGCACGCGAGCGCGGTAAACCCTAACACCAAGGCGCGCGATGAAATACCGGTTCGCGCGTGCCCGGCTTCGGCCGACCTGGCACCAGCCGCGTGCGCACAGGGGTAGGGGAGACCGCGTTCACGCACCATCTTGACGGATTTCTGCGAACGTGGAGATACTCCTCGACGCTGCGCCTGCTATAAAGGGTGGGCCGAGGAGGCCGGCTTCCGGTGAAGAGGAGCGACATTTGCGAAAGGAGCAAAATCGGAGCCAGAAGGAAAATTGCCAAAAGCCAAAAAAACCAAAAAAAAAAATCGAGAGCTTTTTCACGCGTCTCCACCGCCGCCGCCCGCACTTGTGTGAGCGCTCATCATGTCGGAGCCCGTGAAGAAGGGTCAGAAGTACCAGAACCGGGAGACGTTCAAGGCGCACAGGAACATGAAGCGCGCGGTGCGCGACGTTGATAAGGAGTCAGCGCTGAAGAACCAGGCGTGCGCGGGGGTGTGCCGGCGATGCGCGCAAAAGGTGCGAGGAACAAATGTCAATCTCGTGGAATCAAAACAAAGAATGCTTCCATAGAATGCGGCACCGAACGATGCGAAACAAACCAAAACCTGAAGACAGACGAAGCTAAAGACGTATCTAAAGAGAGCCTTTTCCTGACCTTTCTCACTCATCGCCCCAAAATCACAGGTTGTGTGGAAGTTCCACTACGAGAAGTACAAAGCGCAGCGGCCCGGCAAGACGGGCAACTGCACGAACTGCCAGCTGAAGCGCGTGCACCTGGCGTACCGCATGCTTTGCGACCCGTGCGCGCGGTCGACGAAGATGTGCCCGGGGTGCAACCACCCGCCTGGGGCGCAGGACATCAAGGAAGGGGACGAAGTGGAGGTTATGGAGGAGGAGGATGTGTACAGCAGCGGCGACGACTTGGTGGATGACGAACAAAGCGCAAACGCGGCGCGGACACGGCGGGCGGAGAAAATGGCGCTGAAAATGGACCCCGGCGCGGAGTTAGGCACATCGTGAGACAAACATCGTCGTGAGACGGCTCGAGATGAGTACCGTGAATGGCGTCGGCCGTGCGCACGCGTGGTCACGGTGTTTTGTGGTCGCCGCGGAGAGAGGTTGTTTTTGTGAATCACACCCATCGAGGAGTTGCCACTTTTCCAATGCGCGCTTTGTCAGGGGTTCATCAGGGGGTTCGAAAAGGCGAACCCCGTCGTTCGCGAAACCCTCGTTCTTGAGTCACGCGCTTTCCAAGGGAACCTAAGGCTCAGACCTGATGACAGGCGGACGCAGGGGTGCCTTCGCTCCCGCGAAATTCCACGTCCGACGCGTCTCGTTTTAACGGTAAAACGCGGATGACGCGCGTTGCAAAACTTTCCGTCGTCGCCACGGTCACACACTCGGCCGCACATCGCGCCGCGATCGGATCGAGATCAAAACAGCGCGCGTGTCACGCACGCCAAACACGGGTCTCGGGTTCATCCGGGCCTCCTAAAAGCGCGTGTCGTCGGTGGGGAAAGATCTTGTTCCACAGATTTGTTTTCCCCAGAACCACCTAGGACACCCCTCCCCCCCTCCCTCCCTCCCTCCCTATGGTCGCGGTTGAGGACGGGCTTTCCCGTCTGCCCAGCGCCGGTGCCGCGCCGTTGACCCGACCTCCCATCCCGGTCAGCAAACACGCGGTGGAGGAAGCGAGATGGGGGGAGACCGCGAACATCTTCGAATACGGCGCCGCGGCGAACCCGGTGATGGCGCCGATTCCAGTGTTGGTGCACCCTGCGATTCTTCACGAACAGGGGTTGAGTCGTGTGATTCCGTTTGACATCAACGACTGTTTGGAGATTGAGACGCAGTGCACGTCACCGAACCTAATGGCGTCGTTCGTGCGCGTGTGCGTCGGCGAATCAATCGAAACAAACGCGGTCGCGACGAGCCAGGCATTTTACGTGATTCGCGGCGCGGGGGAAACCACCAGCGAGCACGGCACGGTGAGCTGGTCGGAGGGTGACTTGTTCGTGGTCCCGGTGACGCCCGGGCAAATAACACACACCTGCGTTGTCGCCGAGAAAGGAGGCGCGGCGCTTTACTGGGTGCACGACGAGCCTTTGATGGAGTACCTAGGCGTGGCGCCGACGAAGAAGAAATTTGAACCCACGCTGTTCAAGCGCGAGCGCATGTTAGCCGAAGTCGAGGAGATCGCGCACGCCAACGTGGGGAAGGACGTCAACCGCCTCGGGGTGTTACTCGGGAACACCGCGTGTGAGCAAACCAAAACCCTAACGCACGTGTTGTGGTCCCTGTTGAACTCCATTCCAGCGAACTCGGTACAGCGAGCGCACCGGCACAACAGCGTGGCCCTGGACCTCGCCGTCGCCGCCGCGCCGAACGTGTACACGCTGATGGGAAAGGAAATCGACTCAAGCGGGAACATCATCGACCCGATTCGGTGCGACTGGTGCAAAGGCGCCGTTTTCGTCACCCCCCCCGGGTGGTGGCACTCGCACCACAACGAGTCCGCCGAAGTCGCCTGGGTGCTGCCCATGCAAGACGCGGGTTTGTACACGTACCAGGTACGTATTTTATTTCCCAAATCTCAACACTGTTTGCCCATACACGACTGACACTTTTCTTTTACAATCTCCAGCGAACGCTCGACATCCGGTTCGTGGACGACGAACTGGAGCTGCACCGGTCGGGGAAAATACGAGGAAGCAGTTTCACGGTGACGTGCAAGCAGTACACGGACATGGTCGAGGTTGGCGCGCAGGTCCCGCACGAAAAACAGGTGGGCATGAAACGGGTGTGGAGCGTCGAGAAAGGCGTGGAAGGCGGAGTGTCCTCGGGCGCCAAGCGCGTGGGGATGAAGCGCGTCGCGTCCTACCAGCAAGTCAAGGAGGTGGCGCAAAAGCCGTGCAGCTCGGGAGGATCGGGAGGCAGCGCGAAGTTCATATAATTTGGTTCCACCTTAAGGTGAAATTAGGTGAAAGACCTGCATGGGTATGAGGAATACATAAAAAGTGCGCGGGGACGGCGCAAACAACCGCGAAAAGGCACAGAGAGTCGGTGTATTACTCCGACGATGCCTTTTTTTCAAAGCCTGGAGTCGAGTTTCGCCGACGGCGCGTTCGGAATAATACACACCGATTTATCAACGGCGACGATTTTTCATCACACCGCACACGCACCGCACGTCGTGTGTCACTCCCTTTTCGTCTCGTCTTCGAACGATGCCATGACGTGCGAAGACCCGAGTCGTAGCTTTCGTTTTCGATCGTCCCGAAAACGTTTTCACTTGCCAATTTTAAATCGGCCGTCCCGGCTTGGGGACGCCAAATTCGGTGTTAACTGGGAAATGGATCGTATGCGTCGCTCAGTCGGACGCGGGCGCGTCCGAAGCGAACCGAGCGTTGGGCTGGGGAAGGTCGGCGTGCTTCCCACCCACGCGGGTCGTACGGCCGAACCGTGCGGGGGTTACGTCTGGTCTGTCTCCCAACGTGGTATCATTCGGGGCGGTCGCTGCGAATTGTTTCCTCGGGGTGTGTAAGACACATTCGCCATGACGGGGGTGTTCGATCGAGGGCGCTCCGGCAGCGATACGGTGTGGCGCACGCCCACTGAGCTGGCGCGGCACGCGGACAGAAGTACGGTTCCCCTTCGCGAGTGTTTCGCTGATGTGTTTAAGGACGCGCATCACGAGAACGACGACCCGTTCCACGCGGTGGATGCGGATGAGATGGAGCGCGTGTACGACAGCCTCGCAAAATCCGAGCGCATCGTGGGCGGGTACACCAGGTTCGGGTTCGTGGACAAGGGCGCACGTAAGGTGTACTGCACCGCGGACCCGGACGCCGTGGAGGAAACGCGGGCGGTCACGCAGGGCGCCCTGGGTGTGCCGTTCGGGAACCCGCTGTTCCGCGCGGAGGGCGAACTGTTTGACAACAAAACACCTTTTGTTCGCGTCGGCACAAACCTGGACGTCCGCGACGCGCCGCTCGCGTCGCAGCGCCTTGGAAAAACACAGGAGCGAGTCATACGGACACGAAACACACACGAACTGGCACGACGCACGCGAAACGAACGCCAGAGCGGCACGCCGAGCACGTCAAACACGTCCGCTCCGCTCTTCGCGAGTTCGTCGAACCGAAGAAGCGCTTCGGCGGCAACGGCGACGGCCCGTCCACAAACCACGGCGCGTCCCGGGTTTCCGCTTGGTTTCGCCGCGCCGCCGCGACAACCGATGTTCCCGTCCATGGCGCGACCTTGCCGCCCGCCGTCGCACTCAAACGCACCACCCACGCACGCCGCACTTAAAAGACCACGCTCGCATGGGCACTCGCGCGGTCGCCCAAATGATTCGCCAATACGACCTCCCCTCGACCCGGAGAAGCGCGCGCTCGTGGAACAAATCCAATTTGTGCTGAGCGAGGTGCGCGCGCGCATACGCGGCGAGTCCGTCGGGTTCGCCTCCGTGCCTGCGAAAACCACAAACCGTATCGGTACGCGGTTCGCCGCGGTGTCCGTTGACCGAACCGGAGAACGCGGCGAACGGCGTCGCGCGGCGATTTTCGAAGCCCTGGTACGTATTGTATTTCCCAAATCCCAACACCGTTCGATGCCCCTGGTCGAGTGCACTACTAGTAACATTTACCAGTACTGGCAACTGCTACATACAACACACGTGCGCTGTTTGCCCATACAGTACACACACACTCGCCGACTCAAGACTGACCCTTTTCTTTTACAACCAGGCGCGTCCGGCGCTTGCGTGGTGGCGCTCGTTCGCGAAACACGCGTCTGCAAAACGCGAAGAGGAGCTTTTCGCGAAAGCGCTCGGCGCGTTCACTTTGAAAACGACCAAAACGGCGCTTTCGCGATGGATGGAGTTCGTGGCTGAGTCGTTTGAAATGCGCGCACTGGTCACGGGAGCGGTGGGGAGGTTCGTCTCGCGAACCGCGCACGCCGCGTTGGCGCGCTGGTTGGCGTGGACGATTGACCGCGGGGAAAGACGAACACTTGCGAAAAGAGCGGTCTCTTGGCGGATGGGTCACTTAAAAACCGCCGCGTTGGAGAGGTGGTACGCGTGGTGCAACGACCGCAAAGAACAAAGAGCACTGGTGAAAACCGCGGTGTATTGGCGGATGGGACGCGTGAAAACCGAAACCGTGCTTCGGTGGAGGGACGCTTTGGTGGACGCGCAGGTACGTGTTGCATTTCCCAAATCCAACGACTGTTTGCCATTACAAGACTGACACTTTCTTTATTTATCGTAAGACGGCGCGTTGGGCTTTGCGCTTTTTCGCCGACCGAACCAAGTAAGTATTCCCAATCACCGCGTTCCGCCGTCGTGATTGCCCATACGAGACGTTAACCACTTTCTTGTTAATCATGCCAGGAGCGCCGCGTTCGCGCTTTGGGCGGAATTCGCGGACCGCCAAAGGGACGCACGGCGTGAGGACACGCACGCGCTGACGCACTGGGCCACGCGCGCGGCGCGACGCGCGATGACTACGTGGTCGGAGCGCGCGCGCGCGGCGTGGGAGGACCGGTTGAAACTGCAACGCGCGATCGCCGCGTGCGCGTCCACTGCGCGTTCGCGCGCGTTTTTACGATGGGCCACGTACGTTACGTGGCAGGTGCAATCTCGCGAGTTACGCCGCGTCGCCGAAACTCACTTCGCGGGAAGGACAGGCACTGCCGCGTTCACCAAGTGGGTCGATTTCACACACGACGCGCGTTTGGGTAAAGAAAAGGAAAACAAAGCGACGCGTCATTTCAAGTCGCGCGCGCTGGTGGCCGGCGTCGACGCGTTCGCGAACAACCTGGAGTTGGCGTTCACCACGCGACGCGCGGTGGGTTTGTGGATTCACCAGACCACGGGAAGGGCGTTGCGCCGGTGGCACGACTTTTGCGCTGAACGGGCAGCCGCCACGGCCCTGGACCCGGTGGCGTTCAGCTTTTTCAGGAAAGGGTTGCTGAAAAATGCCGTCGCGCGGTGGCGGCGAAACGCGCTGCGACAGTTGCTTGCGAGGGAGGAGTGGGCGCTGGCGGTTGACAGGTTCCGACACACCGCGCTACACAGAGTGTGGCCAACTTGGATTCAGCACGTTAAGGCGTCAATAGCACGGGAGGACGCGGACGAACACCGCGCGCGAGTCGTGGCTCGGGAGGTTATTACCAAATGGCGCTTGGAGACTCGGGTTTCGCTTCGGCGCCGGGAAAACGTACGCGCGCGTTTTATCAAAGCGTGGTTTCGCTTTTCAAAACGACTCGCCGTGTTGCGGTCCTTGCTTTTCACTGTGCGTTTGAAACGGTACGCCAAAACAACACGCGATGCGTTCCACACGTGGTCGTCTGTGTGGCTCGCGGAAGCCAAGGCGACGCTGGGGCTGGCGCTTACCCAGCGCGGGCAAACCCGGCGGGTCGTGAAATCGTGGCGCCAAGTCGCGGCCGGTTCCCGCGTCGACCGCGAAAAAGTAGCAACCGCCCTCTTAAACGCAAACGCCAAAAGACAGGCCAAGGCGTTCCACGCGCTTTCAAGCCACTGGGCGCGGAAGGTGCTGACGCGGTCGTTCGTGTACGGGCGGCAGAAATCGCTGGCGAGGAAAGCGTGGCGGCGGTGGGCGCACCTGGCGTGGGAAACGCGCCTGCGCCTCGTGGAGGACACGCTCGGCGCCGTTGAGGCGTTCAACTCTAGCGGGTCCGGGAACTTGCCGTTGGTGGAGTTTCGCGGGTTCGAAACAGCGCGAACCGAGGCGAGCGACGTGTCACCATCGCGGGGGTTCTCCATGTCGCACTCGCCCTCAAACGGGCCGTGGCTCGGCTCGGGGCCGGGGCTGGGGAAAAGCAAGGCGTCAATGGGCGATCGAGATAAGTGGAAATATTATTAGGGTGCTGGAATGATTGCAGCGCAGGAGCTTCTTAAAAATATGTGCGAGAAAACGTTTTCACGTCCTATTCGCCGTTCGCTGACAACCATTTTCGCACCTCGACGTGATCGCCAGCCTTCGCCACGCGTAGGCACGCGTTCCTGTCCCACTCACACCCGTTTGCGCGCGCCCATTTAAGCACCTCGAGGTGCCCGCCCTTCGCCGCCTCCCAGCACGTCTCCGAGTTCCACTCCTTGCCGATCTCGCGCAACCACTTCAGCACCTCGATTTGACCTTCCCTCGCCGCTACCATGCACGTCCACTGGTACCACGGGCATCCATTCGCGCGCAAGTACTTCCGCACCTCAACGTGTCCGTTCTTCAACGCCAACATACATGCCATCCTGTAACACGGTGCGCCATCACGATGAGCAAACTTCAGCATATCGAGGTTCCCGGACTCTGCCGCAGAATTGCATACAGCATCGTTTGGGTAGCCCCAGAAGGAGCCAATCGAGCGCGCCCATTTGAGCACCTCGAGCTGCCCGCCCTTCGCAGCGCCAGGGCATAGAGCCTTTGTAAAAGACATGCTTCTCATCAAATCATCCTTCGCATCCGGCCACAAGGATTTCAGAATATCGAGATGCCCTTTCTCCGCCAAAGTTCTTGGCAAGTGATACCCATCAATCGGAGCGTCGTTCGCGATCAACCACTTCAGCATCCCGATTTGGTTGTCTTCGCACGCCCTCGCGCACGCACTACGCGACAATGGACATCCGTTTTCGCGCAACCATTTCATCACTTCGAAGTTTCCGGTCGCCGCCGCTGCAGCGCACGCACTCTCTTCACACGGAGCGTCGTTCGCGTGTAACCACTTCAACACATCGAAATGCCCGCCCATCACGGCCTGTGCGCGTGCCTCATCATCCGCGCGTAACGACTTCAACTCCTCGAGCTGTCCGCTCCTCGAGCTGTCCGCTCCTCGCCGCCGCCGCGCATAGGTATTCCTTTCGTTCCAGACGACCTGGTCGAACCATGCGTTGTAGAGTGTTTAGGCATCCGAGACGAGTGGCTGTCCAGGGGTCAAGTTCCTTCACCTGACGTCTCGTTTTCGCCACCGCGTCGCGCATCGCACGACTCACCGCACGTAGCCGCGCCAGATCCGCGGTGTCCGGCATATTGGCCGATCCGATGATCTGGAATACGACGTCGAGGGGAAGACCCGGGAGGGCATTGCGCGCCAGTCTATCAAGCTCATCGAGGTACCATTGCACCACGGCGTGGTGCTCGCCCTCTGCCGCAAACATGCAAGTCCGCTTGTCCCACGGGCACCCGTTCGCGCGCGCGTACTTTAACAACTCCAAGTGCCCGCCCTTCGCGGCACTTGCACACGTCAGCTCATTCCACGGGCACCCCCTCAAAGCCGCCCACAGCAGAACCTGCAGGTGCCCGCCCTCCGCCGCCGCATGGCACGTCTCCGCGTCCCACGGACACCCTTTGGTTCGTAGGTACATTAACACCGCGAGGTTCCCGTCACGCGCGGCCTCGACGCAAGTCAAGTGGATACCAAGCGGTGCGTCGATGTTACGTTCGGCGTTCGTGCGTGGCGCGGGTTCGACGCGAAGGCCTAAGTTGGCTCTAGGGTTCCTAATCTACGGCTCGACGGGTGCGGGGGCATCGCCGCGCGCGCGTTTCCGCGAGCGGGTTTCAGCACCGCCCGACATCGCGGCGGATGCGCGGTGCGAGTTGTGATGAGATCTCAGTCGAGAATCTGCTCGAAGAGGACTGAATATGCTTGCGAAGTGCTGCGAGAGGAATTCAGCTAAATCACGGTAGTTTTTAAGTTATCGCGCCGTCCTCAGTCACTCCCCCTGCTTCACGTAAAACCTGTGCACGTCATCCACGCCTTTCACCACTCCCGGAAAGCGCAATCGTTTCGGCCGCCGCGACCCGTCGTGACGCATGCCGCTTTCCGTGACGGGCTCGTCGTCCACCGGCTCGGTGTCGTCAAACGGAACCGCCTGGAACCCGGCGAGGTTGGCGAGCGCGAGCGTTTTCTCCGCAAACGCGGCGGTTGCGTTTCCGTCCGCGGCGAGTAAATACTTACTCCCCTCTGTAATCAACACCCCGCCAGGTTTCACGACCTTTGCTAACGTTGGCGTGACTCGCTGTACCGCCCACGCCCCGACCACCACGGCGTGGAACGCCTCCGCGCGTTTCGGTTTTCCAAGAAACCCTGTGTCGAAATTGCCGGGGCCGACCAGGGTGACGCGGAGCGACGCCCAGGTTTCGTGGAACACGGCGCCGTCGCCTCCCCGCCATTCTTTTTTGCCGTCGGGAGAGATGGCAGTGGACGCGTCACCTGCGTTGGACGTGTCAGACGCGTCGCCGCCCACCTCTTCAGCCACACACGCCGCGTTCATCAAGTCCGTCTCGAGCTCGGCTTCGTCGACCTCGAGACTACTACCATCTTTGGTTCCGTTATTTTTGGAAAATTCTCCCCAAGGAACCCCCGCCCGCGTTTCGAACAAACGCGACGCCACGTTCATCTCGGAAATCTCAACCGCGTTGTGTCTGTGTTGCCTGTTTTTCATTGCGAACGCCTGGCCTGGGTTCTCCGCGTCGGTACCAAACCCGATGTACGGCCCGTTCGTTATGTCCCCCCAGAACCCAAACGTATCCACGACGCGCCCGACGTCGCGCGCGTCGCGATTTTTCCACTCCTTGGTGGTCCCCTCGGCGAACCCCAAAAGCGTTTTGTTCGCGCAAGGGAACGTCGCTTCCCTTACCGGAAACGCGATGCCTGAACAACGGAACGACGCGAAGTGCTTCATGTGTACCACCCCAGCACCTGCCGCGTCAAGACGCATGTGGTAGTCCCAGTCTATTATGTTCCGCCGGTGGTCGAAGCGGTCGCCGTAGAGTTTTCGCAACCGCAGGTCTCGTTTTTTGTCGGGGTCAAAGTGTTTCGAGTTCACGTCGTCGCCGCCCCAACTCCGGAACACGTCCATCAGCGCGTCTTTTTCTTTGAACTTCAGCAGGGAGAAATCGAACACGGTTGCTATGCGGTCTGGCGTATTGTTTGGCGCGTCCGTCGTTTCCCCCGCGAATATCGCACCCACCACCCGTTCCAAGCGCGCCGCCAAACGCTGCACTAGTTGCGACGTACTTTCTCGCAACGTGAAGTTCCCGAAGATCTCCAAGAATCGTTCCACTCTGTCCGCGGGTGGCACGTCGTCCGTCATCAACACGCACAGCAGCAACACGTGCCGCGCGAGTTCCACCGTGCTCGACTCGTGCACAAAGAAGCTGGTCGTGGGAGGCGCCGCGTCGGCCGAAGAGCCGTGCCGTCGCGACCGCGCGGTCGTGGTGAAGATGTGCCGTGGATCGTTCGTGCCCACCAGAAGCGTGGAGAAATTTGGCGATGGCTCGGAAGGATCGTGGCTCGCACAACTCACGGCACGAACCCCACCACCCTGCAGACGGCACTGCCGCACCACCTGCCGCACATCAAGCGCCGGGGAAACGCCCCAGAAGTTGTGCACGTGGTGCGGGTCCATGGACATCGCAGGCGGGGTGCGAAGTGAAGGGAGGGGAGTCGAGGAACTCGATTTCGTGGACCGAAATTTATTTTATTTATTCGATGACGAAAAACGCCGCGCCTTTCCTGAACCGCGTGATGCGCCCCGCATGACCTGTTTTGAAAGTCTCTTGTTTTTGTACGTGTCTCTCTACCCGTCTCTCACGTTTACGTGTCTCTCCGTGCGACGATCGCGTGTCTCTCCGTGCGACGATCGCGTGTGCGTCGCAACGACGCAACCACGCCATCACGTCTAGATGTTGTCCCTCCGTCGCGACTAGCATGCACTGCTGTTTGTTCCAAGGGCAATCATTCGCGCGCAACCACAGCAGCACCTCAAGATGCCCGCCCATCGCCGCAAGCCTGCACGTCTCCTTGTCCCACGGGCACCCGTTCGCGTGCGCCCACTGCAGCACCTCGAGGTGTCCTTTCTGCGCTGCGACCGCGCACGTCCCACGGGTACCCGTTTGCGCGCGCCCAACGAAGCACCGCGAGGTGTCCCTTCTCCGCCGCCGCTGCACATACATCCGCGTCCCACTGGCAGCCATTCTCGCGCAACCACTTCAGCACCTCGAGGTGCCCGCCATGCGCCACACTCACAAGCATCGTGTGCTCGTCCCACGGGCACCCGTTCGCGTGCGCCCACTGCAGCACCTCGAGTTGCCCTTTCTGCGCTGCGACCGCGCACGTCTTGTCGTCCCACGGACAGCCGTTCGCGCGCGCCCACTGCAGCACCTCGAGGTTCCCGCCCTGCGCTGCACACACGCACGTCCGCTCGTTCCAAGGACAGCCGTTCTCGCGCAACCACTTCAGCACCTCGAGGTGTCCATCTATCGCCGTCGCTGCGCATGCCTCCGCGTCCCACTGGCAGCCGTTCTGGCGCAGCCACTTCAGCACCTCGAGGTGCCCGCCATGCGCCACACTCACAAGCATCGTGTGCTCGTCCCACGGGCACCCGTTCGCGCGCGCCCACTGTATCACCTCGAGGTGCCCGCCCTGCGCCGCGTTCATGCACGTTTTCTCATCCCACAGGCAGCCATTTGCGTGCCCCCATTGCAACATCTCGAGCTGCCCGCCCTGCGCCGCAAACTCGCACACGATTGACTTGTTCAGACGACCTTTCAGGAGCTGGTGATGAAGCGTATCTAAGCACCCGAGCTCTGCGGCTCGTTCAGTCGGCATTTCCTCCACGAAAAGTCTCGTCTGGTCCACCGCATCGCGCATCGGGCGACTCACCGCGCGGAGGCGCGCGATAACGATTGGATCTGTGTCAGATCTGAGAATGTGAGTGACGACGACGTCTTGCGGAAGGCCGGGGATGGCCTCTCCCGCGTTGTGCGCGGTCGCTCGGGCCTTCTTGCAACGCGCTTTGTGGTTGTCCCAGTCCGTACGTTGGCACTCCTTGGAGCAGTAGTACACCTGCTTGCACGCGCACTTCTTACACGCGGATCCATCCGAGGATTTCACCGCGCCGCACGTCTCGCAGTGTCCCTTCAATGACATCGCGGTCGGGGTGTGTTTCGCGTCGTGCGTCGTAGTATGCCCGTAGTCGTGGCTCTTCGTCGTCGTTTTCTCGGGCGTTACGATAAGATTTTTTGGAAGGAACAAATTACAAATTGTCCAACTCACTTTTTCGCCGCCGCCGGCAGCCAGTCGTCCGCCCGCAGCGCCTGCGCCATCCCCCCCACGATTTCCCGCTCGGCCATGTCGCACAAGGGCCTTACGGGCAAAATGCAGAACGGCTCTTCTATTTCTATCCCGATTTCGTCCACCCCCAACATGAGCCAGCCTAGCATGAATATCGCGGGAATCGTGGCGAGCCCCAACACGCCCCATAACGAAAACGGAAGCGTTAACAACCACAGGGTTAGGGTCCGGCTCGTGTGTCTGGTGTACGAAATGGGAATCGGTGTGTAGAGAATCTTTTCGCTCTCGGAAATCACCGAGCTCAGCTCCTTGATGATTATTTCGCACTGCTGGTGCATCTGCGTGGACATTCCCAGCGCGAGCGCCGCGTTCATGAGTTGGGACATGTCAAATAGAACCTGCGCTGGAATGTTTTCGTAATACGCGAGGCGCTGTGCTTTCTTCGCGCCGAGCGCCCTCGCCATGCCCGGTACCGGGTCCACCCGGAACGCGGTGGGGTCGCGTGAGTCCGACCGTGTTCTCCCCTTGCGCACATGACTCTCCAGGGCGTACGGAAAACTCCTTAGGTGTTTCAGAATATCCAACCTCAGCCCGTTTTGGTTCGGAACGTACTGGGACATACGCGTCAGGTCCCTGGTACACTTGGACATTTTCGCGAGGAGCGACCGCGCGTCGATCACGCGCCTGTTGCTGTTGTTCGTTCGGAACACCAGGGACAGGGACACGATACCGCCGCTGAGCTGGTGTGCCAGCGGCGCGATTTGAAGCACCGGCGCGTTGAGCATGACAGCGAACTTCAGGTTCCACAGCGCTAACGCCGCCGCCACGGCGGTGATTAAAAGCACGGGTTCCAGGACTCGCAGAAATATCGTCGACTTCCACGTGCTGAACAAGTGCCGCCAGTACCGCCCGACGCTTCGGTGGCGCTCCCATTCATCTTGGCTGAATAACCGCGAAATGGAGCTTCCCTCTGAAATCAGAAGCTGGTTCAACCCAGGGTCCGTGCAGTACATGTCCTCGCACACCGCGGATTTCGGCTGTAACCCCGCGACCCCGCTCCGGGCTTTCTTGACGTACTCATCCGACGAAACGTTCACAGCAACCACCTCGTCGTCCGCGTCCCAGGAGTTCGAAAGCGCTGGAGCCGCGGACGCAGAGAGGCGCACGTCACGCGCTTCGTCTTTTTCGTCCAGGGATCGAGGGATGCACAGCTTGGACCTAGGGGTGCCGCACCCGGCGGGGATGGGCATGCGAAGCACGCGCGCCTCGAAACGACGGGTGGGGGAATTCTTTTGGGGCGTGCCGTGACGCGACGCGGTGCCGGGCTCCGCGCCGTGAGGAGCGCGCCGGAACCGCACAGCCCCGACCCCGACGGCAGCACGCGCGTGCGCGGTGACCGAGGCGGTCATGGTCCACCTCTCGGCTTCAGTGACTACGCGCTGGACACACTGGCCCGAGGGCGACGCTTCGCGACTGATATTAAAGAATCTTCGAAGCGCTTTTTGTCGGCAACGGTCTCGTTTGGCGCGGTTTTGTCTTTTGTGGTTGCCGTGCTTCCATTGAAAGACGCGCAGGGCCACGACGCACACGACCTGGACAAACCTTCGCGTCCCCTTCCGCGTCTCTGAGCGATGTCATGAAAAGATCCAGCACGCGTTGTGCGTAAGCGCGCGCTCGGAGAGCGTCTTGGCGAACGCGACAGAGCGTACCAAGAAGTCGTCCATCTACCCGGGCGCACGCAGTCGTCGTTTCGTTGCGCGATCCAGGGATGGTGTTAAAACCCTGGTCGAGCGAGACGCACGAAGCCCTGACACTTTGGAAAGTTCACGACACCGCATACCCGACACAAAAACGCCACCCCGAAAAGCCAGACGCCAGGTCAACGCGTTACCTCTTCACGCACCAGCGCGGTGCGATTCACCCGGGTTGGTCCCGGTGATGGAACCGAATTGCGAGACGAAGGTTTACCGCGCGGAGGAGGAACCGCCAAACAAAACGCGCGCCGCTCCGTACGGTACCCCGCGTCGTCCGCGGGGTACGGACCGCCGACTTTGCGAGCGGCGGCGGCGGCGGCGGCGCGCGCGCGCGCGCGTGCCTGGGGTCGTTCCGCCGAGCCGCGTACGTACCGGCAAATCGCGTGTTGAGGAACGGCGCGGTGCTCACCGACGCCAACGCGGTGTTTACCGGGACGTCCGCGGAGGCGCTGAAACACCCCGCCGCGCCGATTTGCGTGCTCGGATGGAACGGACCAAGGGTTCAGCGGTGTGTGTCAGCACTATCGGTCTAGCTCGCGAGAATCTAGACATTAGATTTACAACCCAAAAAGCGGTGACTCGGAAAACCCCGCGATAGCCTTGGGCTTTAAACACGAGCCGTACGTGACCGGTCATAAAAAGTCGCTACAGTTGTTCCTCAGCCTCGCGCGTTCGCCGAAGCCCACAGCGCGACCCCCCCGTCCTTCCCCCCGCCCCCCCCCGGGTTCCCACCGAACGCAAGCACGTGGTGCGTGGGTGACCACGCCATCGAGCTGACGTGGAGGACGCTTTTCAGCTGAATTTGCGTGACTGCGGAAAAAGTTGCTCCCCCGTCGACGTCGGCGTCCGCGACGTCGATCACCGGGTCGTCCCCCCCCGACGCCAGGAACTTCCCGTCGTGCGAAAACGCAACCGCACGCACCGGCGCGTTTAGTCGGTCCACCACCCCGACGCAAACCGAGTCGTGATGGTCCCACACGCTCACGCCCGCGTCCGCGCCTCCGAACGCCCAGCGGTCGTTTACTTTGTCCAAGGCCATCGCGTAAACGGACGAGGTGTGGCCTCGCATCTGGCGTAGCGGTTTCAAATCCGGGAAACTCAAAACCTGCGCGAACCCGTCCGCGGTGGTCACGACGAACTCGTCCCCGGTTTCGTTCCAGCACGCGCCGTTTACCTGGTACGGGAACTTGGACGTGGTGTGTGTGACTTTGTGAGTTTTGGCGTCGATGAAGTGGAACAAATCGTTCCTGTTTCCAACCGCGATTTGGGATCCATCTTTTGTCCAACTCAGGTTTATGTTTTCGTCGCCAAGATTGATGGTCGCGATGGGGCTTCCCCCCGACCGGACGTCCCACAGCCGCAAGGTTTTGTCCGCGCTGATTGTGGCGAGCCGGTCGGGCGAAACCGGGTCCCACGCGACTTGGTCCACCGAATCGCCGTGGCCTTTAAGCTCCACGTCTCGCCCCGAATGCACACCACCCCGCTCCACATCATAAACCCTCGCCGTCGTATCCACACTCGCGCTCGCGAGCTTGCGCCCCGCGCAGTTCCAAGCCACGCTGTGCACGCGTCTGCGGTGCCCTAAAATCTCGCGGGTCACGTGGTTCGCGAAAGGCGCCATTTCGCGAACCCGGAGGTCGCGCGCGCGACGATGAGCAATCAGGTTGCGAAGAGGGGCGAAAACACAGCGAATAAAAAGCGAAAAAGAAACGAAATCGAATGCAACATTACAATTGTACGCCTCTTCGCTAGCTCGCGGTTCAATGAACGTATTTTCCGGTCCGGGTTTCCCTATTCGCACGCTCAAACCGCCGCGCACCACTGCCATCCGCCAAAAGACAGTGACAAAATGCGCTCACTTCATTCCCATATCCCGCTTCAGTTTCTCCAGCATCTCGTCGACGGATTCGGTTTTTTTTTGTTTCGCGGCGGACGCCGAGGATGAGTTCCACGGTTTGGAGTACGCGCCACTAGTGCTGGTTCCACTAGAAGTACTGCTACTACTGCTACTAGTGCTGGTTCCACTAGTGCTACTCCTAGTGCTGGTTCCACTAGAAGTACCACTCCTGCTGCTACTCCTGCCGTCTTTCTTTGTAGAACTCTTCGCGCTGGAGCTGGTTTTGTTGCCAAAAATGTCAAAACCACTCGCCGAAACCTCGGGCGCCGCTTCTTCCAGGAAATCCACAAACTCCTCGCCAAGCGCTTCCAGCTCTTCCCACAAACTCCTCGGCTTTGCGTTTTTCGGCCTTTGCGATTCAAACTCCCCGAACTCCTTCTCCATGTCCGCCCAGAAATCGGAAAACCCGTAAAACGGGTCGTCGGGTTTTTGCGATCGCGACGAAGACGTGGAAGAGGAAGAACTGCCGGTGGGATTTCTTTCGCTCCTCCCTCCGCCGCTTCCAAACGGGTTGCTTCCCCAACCACTTGTCGACCCGCCGCCGCCTCCGCTGTTCCGCAGCGTGTCGTACCGCCGCCGCGTGTCCGCGTCGGCCAGGGTCTGGTACGCGTTTTTAACGTCGTTGAACCGTGACGTCGCGTCAGCCGCTTTGTTCACATCAGGGTGCCACTTGAGCGCGGCCTTTTTATACGCCGACTTGATTTCGGCCTTCGTCGCGGTCGGCGAGATGCCAAGGAGGCCGTACAAGTCACCGCGATGCTGGCTGTTGGGGCCGGCGCGGACGACCACGGAGACGCCCCTGCTGTGCTTGACGTGGCGACCACAGAGATCGCCAGGCTGGCGAAACCCATCACAGTGGCGACGACCAGGTGGCGGTCGCGAAAGGGCGGACGACGATGACGCGTGGGCACTGGATTTCAGCCGCCCCGCCACCGCGTCGTCGCGACAAAAACCTCGCGAAGGCGGCCGAAAACGAAGTCCCCACGGCGCGGTGCATCCACACAGGCTCGCCATCGTGACAGGTCTTGAAACCGGAGCACGGCGGGAAACGTGGACCGCGCGGTGGTCCGGCCGCGAGCGCGCGCGCGTGCGCAGACTGTGCCCGTGCGTGGGACGCAACGACTCTGTGGGGACCATCCGTGGTGACTCATCCTGACCGAAATCGGGACGTCATTCTGTTTTGGCGCCAACCGAATTCTCGAAATGCTCGCGCCATTTCGAAGCGACGTCCGACGTCGTCCTCCGCGTCGTTCCTCCCCACAGAAAGCGTCACACGCGTCGCTTACTCGCGAAAAGCGCCTCACGCGAGGACATCATCGATGGCGGTCGCGCGCGCGATGGCGGTCGCGGCTGCACCGCCTCGGCGACTCGGCGGACGTTCAGAGGAAAACGCGTTTCTCAAATCTTCGAAGACGCGGACGCGGTGTCACCGCAGATGGAGCCTGCGTTCTTTTTTCTTTCCCACCGCCATCGCGGTTGGTTCCGGCGACGGCTCGCGTTTGGACGCGGCTGGTACCAAGCCCGGCGAGACGTTTTCCCTGGGAAGCGAGGCGTGCTTGGTGCCCCTGCAGGGCAACACGCACCGGCCTATCGTGTACCAAACGAAACCTCTGCCGAGTGTTTTGATCCTCCACACGGGAGGCACGTTAGGGATGTCGTCGCTTGCGCTTGAAACGAGAGACGACTTGCTGGGGGCGGTGGTTTTCAAGGAAGGCACGGGTGGCGATTACACCACGCCGTTGCAGCCCAGTAATTTGTTGTTAAACCTGGTGACCGTGGTTCCCGAGCTCCGCACGTTTGCCAATCTGGAGGTGAAGGTTCTTATGAACAAGGATTCGTGTCAAATCGGCCCGCACGAGTGGGTACAAATCGCGACCGAATTGGACGAACAACGTGGAAAATTCGACGCCTTCATCGTGGTGCACGGAACGGACACCTTGGCGTACACCGCGTCCGCCCTGTCCCTAATGCTCGCGGGGTTCAAAAAACCAATAATCGTCACCGGGTCGCAACTCCCGCTTGACATGCCGAGGAGCGACGCGAGGCAGAACTTAATCGACGCGGTGACGTGGTACGCGTTGCATTTCCCAAATCCTGACACACTGTTTTACCGAAGCTTGTGACTGTTGTCCATACATCGCGATATACAAGACTGACACTTTCTTTTATTTATCGTAAGCGCCACCGCGGGGTTTGATGCGGGAAACGGTCACACCGCGACCGTGCGTGACTCCTCAAACGACGGAATCGGCGCGCCCGACAAAACCGTTACTAGTTTAACCCTCCGCGAAGTCGCCGTGTGTTTCGGTGGGAAGCTGTTGCGCGCGAACCGCACGCGGAAAACGAGCGCCACGGTGTACAGGTAAGGGCCTTTCCCGAATATAAGATACCACACACCGCCTCTGCGATTGCCCATACTTGTCCTGCGAAGGGACTATTACGACCAGAAGGGACTATTCCCTCGGACTGTTACCCTGACTGTTTACTCATACCAATCCCTCATACACATTACGAGACTGACACTTTCTTGGTACTCGCATCAGCGCCTTCGGGTCGCCGCAGTACCCGCCGCTCGCGCAACTGGGCGTTGGTGTGGAGTGGAAAAAAGACGCGCTGCTGTTTCACGGAGGTTTCGGAAACACCGGTAACACTGGTAACACTACTAGTAACACTGGTAACACTGGTAACACCGGTAACACTAGTAACGCTGATGAGTACACGCCTCGTTTGAAACTGAACCCGAACGTGCTGCGCGTGCCCATCGTCCCGGGATGCGCGCCTGAGTTGGCGTACGGCGATTTACACGGAAGAGGCGTCCGCGGTATCGTGCTGGAGGCGTTCGGGGTGGGGAACATGCCCATGAGTGTTGATGACGTCAGTGGGTGGATCCCGTGGCTCCGAGGACAACGCAACAAAGGGATGGTGATTTACCTCACCTCGCAGTGCGAATCCGGCGACGTACGTGTCGGGGCTTTCCCAAATCCAGGCACACTGTTTCTTGTCCCTTGTACGTGACTATTTACCGTTTAAAAGACTGACACTTTTCTGTTCCGAAAAAAGATGCACCCCGAGCTGTACGCCACGGGGAGTGCCGCCCTGGGTTTGGGCGCAATCGCCGGACCCATCATGACCCCCGAGTGCGCGGTGGTGAAGCTCATGCTTTGTTTGGCGCACCCCGAGTTGCCACTCACCGCGCCGCTCGCGGGGGAGCTGTAGATGGATAGGTATGGAAGGGAGTCGTATACGCTATAGATGGAGAGGTATACGAGGGAGTCGTATACGCTATAGATGGATAGTCATAGAAGGGAGCCGTATACTAATGTACTAATAGTTGTGATTTTTTGCAAAACAACGCGCCCGTTTACGCTTTTTCGTCCGCCGCTCTGATTGCGGTCTCCGCCGCCGCGACCGCGGCTTGAAACTCCGCCGCGGGCGCTTTCGTGAAAAGGCTCGCGGGGTACACCGCGCTTCCCCACTGCGGGTGCAGCACCACCTTGCAGCACCCGCTGTTCGTGGTCTGGTAGTTCAGCAAAGTCACAAGCGCGTCGACTTCGCCGTAGATGCTTTGCGAATCGCGGTGCACCATGGACAGCCCTGGCGCGATCAACAAGAAAGGGTCAGTCTCTCGGCCATGTGTATGAAGGATTGGTATGAGTAAGCAGTCAGGGTAACAGTCCGAGGGAATAGTCCCTTCTGATCGTAATAGTCCCTTCTGGTACGAGTATGGGCAATCGCAGAGGCGGAACGTGGTCAATGGGAAAGACGTACCGGAACACGGGTCGATGTAATCCGCCCAGTGCCCGTTCGCGATGAGCGCGTCGCACACTTTCTTGGCGAAATCCAGGAAACGCTCCAAACATAAATCCTTCTCCTCGTCAACCTCCTCGCCGGTTTTGACGATGTCCATCTTAGTGCGCTGTGGGGATGGCAGGGTTGGGGTGCGTGGTGTCAGAACGTGGAGCGCGTTTTCTAGGTTTGTGGCGTGTTTTCGGCAAAAACGTCGCACCTGGCAGGTTGGCACCACGAGCAAATCCGAGACGTCCAGCCCGGGGAACATCGCCTGCGCCTCGGCCTTATGTTTCTTGGGACACGCGTGCACGGAGTACTCCATGCCCCACACGGAGGTGGTCACGGGGACGAGCATCGTGCGTGGTTTCGAGAGAGCGCGAGAAGATCTGACGAGTGTGCCGAAGTGCAAAATCATGTTTTCTCGGGACGTTACTACCCCAATCAAACCGTGAATTAACGTGATTTAGCGTGAGGATTGATAGGAACAACCTTCGGTCGTTTTCACCTATCAACGCTCGCTATATGTCGTAAATTGACGGTTTGATTGGGGTAGTCCATCTCAAACCCTATTAAGGATGCTTTTGAAAGGCAAAAATGCCTTGGTGGGTCGTCAGGTACGGTTGGCTGGAAGTGTGACGGCAAGATGTACTCCGCTCACACAGAGGTTTAGGGTATTTCTGAAGCGATGGTGAGTTAGGTTATATATGGCGTAGGTTGCATTCATGAAGTCAGGCCTACTTCAAACAGGGGTCGGGCCATACCTGGAGCGAAGCGACCACAAACAACGCCAAACTTCGGTAAGTCGCCTTCGGCGGGTCACCGCACACCGGCAAATATTGTCGCCCTGCTCTAGGATGAGTGAGGTTCACGAAATTCAAACAGGGATCGGGCCATACCTGGAGCGAAGCGACCACAGT
>Ga0222633_1000188_pt1 | contig 69366 bp, 61 predicted proteins | sample AntAcemetageno48_FD_179816 | JGI IMG/M metagenome (GOLD analysis project Ga0222633, IMG submission 179816) | Saline water microbial communities from Ace Lake, Antarctica - #48 | ecosystem: Environmental > Aquatic > Non-marine Saline and Alkaline > Saline | place: Antarctica: Ace Lake | collected...
TCTTTGAGCGCCTCAAGGACGACTTTGGTCTTAAAACTGTTGGTAAAGTTTCTTCTTTTTTGTTTCATAGTCAGCAAATTAACATTTTATTGTTTTGCTGTCCTATTTTTCTAGACCACTACAGTTTGAACTATAGTCATACAATCTTCAATAAGAGGTGGGATGAATTTTTTTTTATTTTTCATTGAGTCAGATTTAGTATTGTTTTCAGAATCCAGTTCTTTGGAAAAGACGTTCATACTTATATGAATCATTTTTACCCGATTCATTACAAATTTTTTTATTTTTTCCTAATCGCATGCACAAACTAGAATCATTGCCCTTGATAGATTTGATGTATGGAATATTGAGTTGTTACAGTTAGAAAAGGAAAAAATGTTATCAACCCTTAGGTAAGCACTAGCTTTCTACGCTTCTTAACATATATTTAGATTTCCCTTGAGAGATCTGATAAGGATGGGTTTAACAACTAATAACCACATAGGTTGCATAAGGTTCTTCATAGTACAGGATCTTTATCATAGTGAAATAAATATTCTGAAAATGTGATTTGTACTATGACAGAGTAGAATCTATAGCGTCACATCACCCTAACCAATCTGGTTATCAAGTTTCTATTTAACCATACAGATCCTAAAAACAGTATAAATAATGTAATGAGCGGTGTAAATATTTTGCTCTGTGAGTAGATTGCGCTCAGTGATTTTAATACATATTGGTAAGGGTAACTGATCACATCGGGCATTGCATGAAGCAATTGTATAAAAATAGGGTTTAGATTAAAATCCTGTATTGGAGCTTGTAAGACAAAAGTAAGTATGGATACAGAGAGCACTGCAAATAAAGTGATGAATTCACTGACTTGAGATCGTTTTGTTATGTAGAAGCAGAGATCAAAAATGACTGCAATCATCAACGATGAAGCGAATATGATATAGATGTTTATCAGATAGGTATACACAAAAACCCCATCTTTGAAGTAATAGAGCAGCATAAGTGGAGTTACATATAGTAAAATTATTTTAAGAAGTGCCAGGGATCTCCATATAAAATAGCTTAGATAAAATGTCATACTCGAAACAGAGCTGAAAAACAGGTATTTATTCGTTGTTTCATTGAAGAGTCTTTCGGCATAACACTTGATAAAATGCAACTGGTGTAAGTACATGATGATAAACAGAAATCCGACTATACTAGCATAGGAATCGGTGGGTGTAGATCTATATCCGCCAAATAATATCTCAACCGGGATGATGCCATTCAGCCAATGAATTTCAAACAGGGCTATGTATAAAAGAGTGATTGCATAAACAACGAATAGAATGAGTTTGACCGGGATCTTAACCATTCTTTTACCGGTAAGGCCTGCAAAAAGGCTGTATGATTTTTTAATATTCATTAACGTATTTGATTTATGAGCTCTTGGTAGTCGGTGATATTATCTCTCTGTAAGATTGATGCAATTAATCCCTTTTTTATCCCTATCAGATGATCGAAATGTTTATACGTTTCTGCGATCTCATGTGAAGAAACAAGTAACATTTTTCCGTTGGCAACTTCCGCTAAAAGTAATTGTAACAAGGCAATCTTCATTGTAATATCAAGTGCTTCAAACGGTTCGTCCAAGACGATAAAATCAGACTTTTTCATTAATGAGATTGTTATAAATACCATTTTTGCCATTCCTTTGGACAATTCGCCAAATTTTTTATCCTCAAATGATTTGATTTGGAACATTTCATATACTTTTTCAAAGAGTGCTTTATCAAACTGACCTGTTGAATCAAAGAGATCATTGAAGCTTCGGATATAGTTACCCACATTCAGTGAGTTTGGAAGTTTATTTGTAGAGGGTAGAAAAGATGTTATTTCTGTTATATTTACAGAAGGATTCAGGGATACTTCTCCATGGGAACTTGTTTCTAACCCAACCAAACATCTCAATAAAGATGTTTTTCCTGCGCCATTTTTTCCATACAGTAAATAGGATTGTCCGGAAGTCAACTCCAAACTGATCTTTTGCAGTATAATCTCATTTCCCTTTTTAAGAGATAAGTTGTTGACACGTAATCTATTCATTTCCTTCGATTCTAAAGTTATAGATGACAATGGATTTTAACGAGTCTTCCAGTGCAATGAATCTTTTATTTGATTCAAACATGTAATTATTGATTCTATGGGGGACCCTGTAGCTATATAGATATTCACCGTCAGATAGATCAAACACATGCCCCCTTTTTTTCTCTCGTTCAGCTAAATTCGGATTAATATTGTTGTAAAAAAGATGTATTTCATTGTCCAGAATATTTATATCCCGAACAGCTGTATGGATCTCATCAGGTTCCAGTTTAGACAAAATAAGTTCTTTCATTAAGGATCCATTTTTATCAACCATTTGAAATATGGGAATAAAAAAATATGCGAAATATTGGATTCCTTCTTCATTTAACACAAAATGCCTAAATTGTAATTCTTTGGTATTACCGTAAGGAATATTTGGATGGAGTTCTTCATGTAAAACCCCATCATGACTTATAATATCTACCCTTGAATCATTTGAATATTGTACTGCCAATTTGTTGTCATCAATGCAGATTAAATCATAGGGAATACCATTGAGTGATATGATATTGATCAACTGTAAGTCTAAATCGAAAAGTTGCAATCTTGCCTGAAACCAATCAATTGCAAAAAAATAGTCGTTTCCACAATATGTAATAATTTTAAAACCCTCTCTAAGAAACTCTCCGGGCCCCCTGCCAAAACCTCCTGTGTACGAAAATTCACTGTTGATCATATTTATTTTATAAATTCTTGCAGTCAACAGATCAAAAATATAAATGTCATTTCGATTGGATATAAAAAATGAACTAATCGAGATGTCATCTATATCCGGTGTTAATTTTTTTCCATTCTCAAGTATCAAAGACGCTTCATTATATCTGCCCTCATAGATATTCATACTCTCACTTTTATTTTCTTGAGATTGACACGAAAGTGACAAAATGGATAGAACGAATAAAATTTTAAATGGTAATTTTTTCGTGTTCATATACACAAAACATTAAATTTTATAAAAGATCTGCAAGCATATTTTAATAATATGCTTGCAGTTTATTGACTCATTTAAAAAAATGACGCTACGAAACATGATGCCTCTGCAACAGAACATCCAAATTTGCAGGAATTTCTGCCGACTCCGTCCCAGAATGTGTTACCACCCCAGCGGTCATCACATTTATCATAACAAACATCAGCTTTTTGCACACAAGTAGCGGCATTGGCCGTACCCATGTTTATCGTTGAAAATGCAAAGGTTAATAGTAGTGTTACCATTAGTTTTTTCATTTCTCTCCTCTTTGGTTTTATTTGGAATTAACACCGCCTGCAAATCTTACAGGCAGCCGATTAATTACAAATAAATCAAACCTCAACTATCTATTTTCAAATATGACTTCAAAGAGTTCTTCATTAATTATTGTTTGAACGATGGCTCTTTCTCCATTCACCGGGCCAATGTCCGATTCTGTTTTTAAATGTCATTGAAAACGAGTGCGGCCTCTCAAATCCAACACAAAAACCGATATCACCAATCTTTAACTCATCCAGTCGAATATCCCTCAACAGCCATATAGCAGCAGTTATTCGATGTTTACTGATGTACTCTCTGGGTGTTAATCCCACACACCGTCTAAAGCGGCTGGAGTAATTTTTTTGCGGCGTTTTATTCATCCCTTTGATATCGCTTACACTGCAATTTGGCTCAAATATATTCTCATTGATCAACACAATTCCTCTTTTGATTTCATCATGCCATTGACTCTTCGGTTTCGTTAATTGCTGATGTTTGTACTTTTTAATCCGAGCTGCTGATATTTCATACGCTCGATAGATCGGTACCGGCCGAGCTTCTTTTCTACTCTCCGGTGAAGGAATGGAATGCTCATCATGATTCATAAAATTGGATATTTGGAAAGCCGGTTTGAAAGCCATTCAGTTAATAATGACATCTATACCAATAAGAATCATTTAATCCCGATTCCTTACAAAGTTTTTCCAATTTTTATCCTCTTGTAGACACCTTGAGCACAGTATCGATATAGCAATAAATACCATGACCTCTGCCATCACTGCCAAATTTTGTATTTAAATTGCCACTCTGATGGGATACTCTTATCTAAAAATCAGCGGACCAACAAATGGGGCTTACTTCAAATCAAAAAATGCTATGAAGTCGTGGGAACTGCTGAATTTATTTAGCTACTACTTTTGTCTCAGTTTTTCAGCATCTAGTTTATCCTGCTTTCTGCCTGTAGCAGCCTTATTTTTTATCAACTCGGCTTTACCAATTACATGAATCAATTGCCCGCCATACCTTGATTTCTCTCTATTATTCCAGGCTTCTTCAAAAGTTATCGCATCTATCTGATTAAGGAGGTCGATTCTAAAGGGTGGCATCCCAAGTTGAATAACCTGCCCCAAGATCAAAAAATCCTCTTCTTTAATATCAAGAGAGCCAAACCCGAACTCTGACAATGTGTTATACAGTTTTTCCGCATTATCCGGCTCAGGATCATAAAATATATCAATATCTTTTGTGTAGCGCGGTTCCACATAAATCGCGTATGCATAGCCGCCCACAAGAAGATATTTTACCTCATTTTGGTTTAATAATTCGAATAACTCTTCGAAATCCTTGTTCGGATCCATCCGTATCAGGGTTTAATTTGTGCCATGTTTTTCGAATGGCTTCTAATGCCAAAAGCCGCTCCTCCGGCGTTTTGCTACGCCAATATTCCCGCTCATCTTCATACTGCTGAGGGTCTTTGAGGTGATATTTTTTGACATATTTTTCCATATTCAACACCTCAAAGATACGAAATTAACGAAACAAAAACGCTAACGAGGGATGATTCTGAATGTCCTTCTGATCTTGTGTAAAACACCCTGAAAAGTGAAAAGGGCCAATTCAATGATTGATGTATTTTTCACAATGTTAAATAAAATTGTTCCGGCGGATTAACAATGAAAGTAGTAAAAAAATAGATTTCAAAACTCTACGCCAATTTTTTTACTGATTTATTAGCTGCCTTTCAATATTCAAATCTACCCAAACAATTTTATTTATAATTTCTTCTTTGTATTATTTATATAAATCATACAATATGACACGTACATGCTATGGGAGTAATGAGTATTCGGATAGACGGTGAAAAGAAAAAACAACTGAAAGTGATAGCCTCACTGAAGGGGGAATCTATGAGCAGTATTGTCGAAGGGTTGATTGATCAATACATTGAAGAGGTAAAATCAGATATTGACTTAGATAACGAAATACAAGCCATGATGAAGGTATCTGAGCCCTCCTTTAACGATTGGGATAACGACGAAGACGAAATATACAATGACCTATAATACATGGGATATCATTCTCGTTCCGTTCCCTTTTACAAACCTGCGAAAGGTGAAAAAGCGCCCTGCTCTGATAATTTCACCTGATTCATTTAATTCAGGCAGAGATGTGGTTATTCTTTTTATCACAAGTAATCTTCATGGTTACCCCATTATCGGTGATCATTTAATTGATTTCTGGAAAGAATCCGGCTTACCTAAACCTTCCATGACCAGAATGAAATTTGCTTCCATTTCAACTACCATTATTGTCAAAAAAATAGGTTCTTTGCACAACTCAGACAGACTTGTAGTCAAGGATAAGTTGCAAGCATTTTTTGACTTATGAAAAAAGCAGTACAGAACTTGTTAACTCCAGGGCAGCTTCAGGATGGTATTGAAAAATCATTTGTTAAGAAGTTCTCGAGCAGTTTTATGAACCTCTTGTCCTGAAATTGGATTTACTTTACCTGATTTTATTTCAGCTTTTCTTCGTTTGATTTCATCAATCCAGGCTTGTTCAATATTCTCATCAATTTTCTCATCGAGACTATTAATAAGGTTCTTAGCTAACTCTGCACGATGTTTTTCATCTAACTCAAGGGCTGAATATTGAATTTCTTTAAAATCTGTAATCATGCTATTGAGGGTTTAATAGTTTCTTTAATCTATTGAAACACATGCAATACTGATAATTAATTATTTGGTTGATGCTTTTTTCATGATGGTGATCATTAAGCAGGATAGCACATTGATATGTTGACCATTTGGCACACAAGACAGATGTTACCTGAAGATCCGCACAAGGTTGTTTAATAAAATTTTGGCTAGCTAACTCTCGATTCTTTGAGTATATCGTAATCGCTCCTGATGCCGTTATTTCGGTACGTGGATTGGGCGTCCTAATTATCAGCACTCTCAACTACTTCAAATTGCAACTGCTGTTCATGGCTTTGATTGTTCGCATTATCCCGAAAGGTTAATGTAAGCTCATAACTTCCGGGCTCAAGTTGGATGGTTTCGATTTCCAGGCTCTCTGCAAACCGATCACCTTCGTTCTCAAACGTCAGGCTGATGGTGAATTGATCGGCCTGACTACGGAGCCAGTCTAAAAGCCTTGTCCTGGGTTGAATTCTATAATCCAGTTCAAAACTTGAAAATCCATCGGCATCTGTTTGGAGTTGATACACTTCAAAATGAACAACCAAATTCTCTCCCTCCGGAATCTTGCGATTGTTTGCAGGTGTAAAATGAAACAAAATCTGATCATCTGAACTTTCATCCATTTTTTGGTAACCGAGAATAACATCACCAACAACCAGCTCACCATCATTAACAGTCAGTCGTTCCGGTTGTGCAACTTCAACTTTGCCCAGTCCGCGTAGTGATTCAGAAAACAGGCTCTCCGTTTGAGGTTCTGATCCCGGATGTATATTCATCAATTCAGCATAAAAAACCAGGACATCGGTTTGATCACTCCATGGAATCAGCATCACTGATCTGGTGGGTATATCAGCATACGGATCAACTATTAATTCCGGAAACTGACGAGCCTGGCCCAACATATCCCACTGGCCTGATCGCAATTGAAGCCCGTGAATGAGTTGATACCATTCAAACAGATCATCATATCCACCGATATCTACAGGTTCAGAAGTGAGTGTTTCTTCATTCTGAATAAAATCGCTAATGAATGCATGATGGGGATAACTTTCCACAAAAGTAGCTAAAACCGGTCGATTGAACTCATCCAGCAATCGGTATTGATACACTTCGATCGGTATTTCCGGTATCATTTTCTCTTCAGTTGAAAACTCTAACGGTGCCTGACTGATCAGCCGAGTGGTTTGATTGATATTTCTATTTCTTAGAATTCCAGTCAAGTTTGCATCCGGATATCTACCCATTCCATCTCTGAAGACTTCGGAATTAAGATTGTCGTATAGTTGTGCGAAGTATTGGTCTTTCGCATAAAAATGTTCATAGTAAATCATCTGTAAAAACAAACCGGGTGGTACTATCGGCAGTGCCGGGTTGTCGATTGATCTTTGTAGAACAGGTAAACTGTTAAATGCTGAAACCGGCATAAAATCCTCCAGTACCTCCAACCGGCCAAAACGTCCACCGGAACTATGTCCGAATATCAGTACCAAATTATGATCCATTCCTTCATCCGGCGAATCATAGATCCATAATTCATATTCCGGATTCAAAAACAGGTTACTGATGGAGTTGGTTACGAGCATCAATTCATAGTTGGTTGGTGTATAATTTTCATCTCCGGGAGGTGAAAACTGATCTAAGATCCAACTAATCTTATCCTGCGTCACATCCACCCTGCCGGTCTCTATATAGCCCGCCTCACCGTATTTCACATAGTAGACACCTCTTGCATCGGTATTGTATGGAGGATCACTTCGCTTGATATAATGTTCACGGGCATAAGAAATGCGCTCCCAATGCTCTATGAGCCGTTCATTAAAGGGTGTGGATGGACGAATATTCTGGCGATCCCAAAACTGCATGATCTCTTCCAGCAACATGGGACTATTGGCTTCCAATAACATACTCCAGTGGCGATAAACACTTTGATCCAGGAGCGGTTTTATCCTTTCAATCTCTTCCACTAATGGCTGACGATTGATCTCCATAACAGTAGGATTGTAGCCCGACATTCCCCATCGATAATTATCGGATGCAGACGGATAGTAATCCCAAAGTCCGTACTGAGTGGCTACCCGAAGAAATTCAGTGGCAATTGCTACTGACACAACATCCAATTCACTGATTGCCTGTTGCCAGTGCTGAAGAGCTTGTTCGGGTTTACCTTGCTGTTACAGGTGTAATCCGTCTTGAAGATAAGCATCAATATCTGAATGTATCACTGCATTTGATTGCATGGAAAACATCAACAGTATGGCATATAAGACGGTCATCTCATCAGTGATGATAAATGAAGTTTAAAGTATATAACTGATAAAATTGATATTTACAACGGTTTAATCAGTATGCTCCATTACTCATCCAAATGCATTTTAGCACTCATAACCTGAAATGCATCATCCATTCTGAAATCAATTCCGTAAATGATATCATCACAAATGCCTCTGGGGAAGAATTCCTGAGGTGAGCGAATGTATTTTACTTCCTTTGTCTCCATATTTAATACAAGGGTCATACCTTCCAAACCTGGTGTAGGCAACAGTGTTAAATAGATAAATTCATCTTTAACTAATAAACCTTCAAAAAAAGGAATCCCATCAATCTCATCTAGTACAGACCAATAATCTTCATCTTCAGCATTTGAATAGTACTCTTTTACAGAGGCCGTAAAGTGAGGCGTATTATATCGCTCCTCCAACTGCAAAAAATCAATTACCTCTGACTCCTTCGATCGGATATTATACCTAAATAGGTCTGTACTGTCGGTAGATAAATAATAAAACCACTCATCATCCAAATACCATTCCATATGACTTCTGTATTTAAATGGCATATAAAAGACAAAATTAGGCGTTTCAAATTTTTGCCTTTGATGACCGGGAATCGTTAATAATAATTCTGACGGGCTAAAATCATCATCTAAACGATATAGTAAAAAACGACTTTCAGGATGCATGTAACCTTCAGATTCCTGATAAAGTCCATATTTACCGAATTCAGTTATATAAACAGATGATAAAAAATGATTTGTCTGGTTTCTATAAGAAAAAGAGTCTTTATAGATCAGATTTCCATTTTCAAAGCTATACTTACTGATTCGAAACTGAAGTCCGTCAATTACATACAGGTTTTGGTCTGAGCCAATATGAGCCCACATTACACTTCTAAATTCACCGGGACCTCCACCTTCACCTCCGACTTTAGATAGCAGATGACCTTCACGATTAAGTACTGAAAAAGTTTTGTCTAAATTATCTCCGATGATTATTGCTTCACACTCATTTGGGAGTAATAACAATCCTGGCTGAAAGATAGAAACCGTCACCGGAAAAACATTTATATCCACATCAATTTTCGTGAATGATTCCACAACTCCATTTGTGAATGAATCCACATATGCATCATTATTCATAGCATCATCACTGCTACATGAAGTGAATAGTGCAATCCAAATTAGGTGAATAATAAAGGATAGAGTATTAAGTCTCATCAGATAAAGCCATTTAAAGTACTGTATATTTGAACTCTAGCTGCAGAATACGGTTCATTATGGTCAACTGAAAATATGTAACCTGTCATTCATTCTTCTGAATACTCAATTCGATACATCTGCAGTCTCTCTTCTCCTTCCGGTGTGGTAACTTGGAGCAAATTAACCAAAAGAGTAGGAAGATAAAATAAGAGATTAAATATTGCTTAATGAAGTTTGTGAATCATGAATGTAATGATTTTCAGGATTTTATACTTATCAGATCAAATTTCATTTAATTCGAATAGTGGTTGAACATTGACCTCGAAATAATAATACTTATTAACATTCAACTTAGTTCATCTCAAAACGGTACCGTACAATCTGCTGATGACCGGTTTCTGCATTAGTTTCACGGGTATACACGTATTCGTTTTTTACTACTTCAATCTGCTCGTCCCGTGGCCATTTGAATTTGGCAATCAACTCTCCTGTATTTTCGAGCACCCACCATTCGTAGACGTTCATATCTTTTACCGTCGTGGCTATCCAGAGACGGTCTTGATAGCCGATTTTCATATCTGTAATGACAGGCCAGGTTTCAGGAAGGTCCATTGAGTCCATACTATTGATAAATATATCAGGAACTTCAGCATCGATAGCGGATTCTCGTGTTATAGGAATTTTGTTATGTGGATAATAAAAAGAACTCCGATAGGCTCCATTCGGACTATATTCTTTAATCAAAACATGGCCGGGACCGACCAAGTAAATACTATTATCACTTGATAGGACGGTAAATGCATTCCCGAAAAAAGGTTTGACGGGTACATCAAATGCTTGAAAACTTGTACGCGTATCCTCTTTAATATCGATTAGTTTATTGGATGCCATTTTTCCGGTACTGTCCAAAAGGTAAAATAAGCCTCTTATATCAATGTTTTTCCATAATCTGCGTTGTTTAGAACTATTCAATATAAACTCTGCAAGATATGTTTTGTTATTTCTCACATATATCTCATGTATTATAGGGGATGCGTTATAGAGTTCCTGATATTCTCCTCTGTTTCTGGCGAGTATGATGGTTTCTTCTATAGTCAAGGAGTCGAGAGTAAATATATGTACTTTATTATTTGGCCATAAATCAAAAGCATATAAACGATCCCCTTGGATTTGTATACTGTGAATAGTACTAAATTCACCTGGTCCCCGACCATCTCTACCAAGCTGGTGTATATACCGACCGCCAGGTTCAAAAACATGAATTGTCATATTTTCTATATCTGCGATAAAAACCCGTCCTGAACCATCAACAGCTATTTCCGTCACACTTCCAAGTAAAACCTTAATTGTGTTACCATAAATAACATCTTTTTTAAAAGATATAGTTTTAACTGGTGTCGTATCAGTTGAATAGACAGTCAGATTTTCCAATTCCTGAAACTGGTCTGGAATTTGATCCGTTTTTTGGCTCGAACATCCCAAGATAACGATCATTAAAAATGAAAGAACCCATTGTTTCATAGGATGTACGAATCAATACTAAATGTTAGAACCATATGATTATAACGGGGGAAACTGAGCGCATCCCCCGCAAGTGGTATGTAATGCCCCAGAAAATTGCACACAAGAATCGGTACATGCAATTAAATCGCCCAGCCCGCATCCCCATTGCCCTCCCCCAATATTACAATATATATTACCACCACTACCAGCCATTATTTTCTTCAATTCATCTCTGCCTAATATCTGACCTGATCTTAATAGATCTTTCATATTGTTCACCTTTATTTATTTGTGGTTTTTGTTTTATTCTGTCGATAAGAATATAGAACTGTAACTGTAAACATAATAAATCTAACTGCTTGCCACACCCCCCATTATTTTGGGGGTTTCACGTATTTATCTTAACCTTTTTGGGAATCGGTCTTAGTTGTTTAAAGTTTTCTTTTAGGTCCTCAAGTAACCAAAGTAACCTACGCAACTGGTAACGTCTCCACCATGTTTGCCACTGTAAAGATCCAAACCATCCGCTCTCTTTTAAATAGTACAAAAAACGATTCGCATGAGGATGCATACATTTATAACTCCAAGGCTTACTTGGAGATAAATAATGAATAATATTGGGATGATGAACAAGTTCTTCATATTTCTCCATAAGTTGTTTGGTGTAACTGGTTTTTTTTAAAACCTGTGGCCAAAACAGGCACCCCTGCTGATTCCAATTTGGATCCAATTCTTTCCATTGATCCATAAACAGTGCATTTAAAACACCCTGATCATAATGATAAATCGTATCTTTATTTTTTTGAATATAATCAATTGATTTCTCTGTCCATTTTTCTTTACGCCAAAGTTCAATATTTAGAACCATTACGCCTGAGTTGAAGTATGGGGAATCTGCACGACCACCAAGTTCCTTGTATGCTGCTATCCCTTCCCGGTCAGAACATATCTGAATTAAATAATCCCGGACTGCCATAATTGGTGAACCATCCATATCAATATTTACAAGGTCTGAAATATCCGTTTCAATAATCATGTCACAATCAAGGAAAACAGCTTTTTTGCAATGATCCGGAAGAAGACTTGGAATTAAAATGGGCAAATAAATGGATGGAGGTCTTCCGGGCGTGGAAATTTCATTTAACTGGGATAAGTCAGGATGAATCCAATTTATGAAATGCCGTTTTCCATGCTTTTTAAATACTATCTCAATTCTTTTAACATTCTTATCTGCAATACCACCGTCAAGTATATGAAACTGTAAATATGTTTCAGGATTTGCATTTTTTAGAATTGAGAATATTGTTGTTGCAAGAGGAAGTGCATAATTATCATCAGCTCCTAAAACGATATTTGCAGTTTTATTATCTATCATTATTTTTCAATTTTGAATAATACTTGTATTTTAAGCGATTATCGGTTGGCTATTTATCGACTCTTGACTATCTACTAAGCATTTATCTAAAAAAAATTTCAGCTGTTTTCACAATATTTTGGATTTTGCCTCAAGTACCGAATATGCTTTATAAATTTCTACAAATTATTACGTGTTTAAGTCTGTCATCTCAATTCCTTGGTGATATTATTCACCACACGCTCCAACAAACGCAAATCCTGCGTAATGATCTCCGCCTGGCCAGTCATTCCGTTTCGAGGGGTAATTTCCCGCCCATAACTTGAAACCAACCCGGCCGGAAAGCTCACTTTGGCAAAAAAGAGGCTGTCACGTATCGGGAAGTCTGAGAAATAATCCACCCGGCCGAAGACAGATCCGAACTCGTGATACGGGTAACCACTGAACCGCACCTGTACAGACTGGCCTACCTCAATCTTTCCGAATGATGCCTGCGAAACCATCAATTCACCAAAAAACGACGTGTTCTCAGGCTGGATGTAAAAAAGTTCCTGTCCCGTCGCCAGGCTTTGGTTCTCCTGCAGAATACCGGCAAAAACCAACCTGCCATCATAAGGTGCTGTGACCAGGTACTGGTTTTTCCATTCATCGATCACGCTTCTTAGGCTGTTCAACGCCTGCAAAAACATTGAGGACTGCTCCTCTATACGTTTGTCCAACTCCATGATTTCCCGTTCTTTGGCGATTTGAGAGACAAAATTGTTGATAATAGCGGATTCGGTTTGCTGTAGTGGCAGCCGCTTAGCTGATAGCTCCGATTCGGCACGGGCCAGTTCCATGGGTGAAATAAAATCCCCTTCGGCAAGCCTCCGCTGAGCGTTCAACTCCCGCAAGGAGAGATTATACTCTTCCTGCTGAATCTCTTTTTGAGCGTGCAGTTGTTTTAGCAGATCTTTTGTGTACTCCAGCTCTTTTAAAAGAATTTCACGCTGGCGGGGGTAAAACCCACCGGGCAGAAACGATACAAACTCCCGGTATGCCTGCTCAAACCCCTGAAATGCGTTCTGGATTTCGCCAAGGTTGGTAAACTGTTCAATGTTTAGGCCGTTCATCCGCTGCGGACTCGCTTCCAAAAGCCAACCGCGCATGGTATCCACCGTTTCTGAAAGACTCAACACCTCTTGCTGCCGGGCCGTACTTTCCAACCAAGCCAGCACATCACCTTCTTTTACATCGCTGTTATTCTCAACAGTGATCCGCATTAGTTTCCCGTTGATACGGCTCTCCAGCGACTGCGGGGCATTTACCGCCGTTAACTTCAGAGGGGCGTGGATCACCTCCGGATATTTAATGACCGCAGCCGACAGAAGCACAAGCCCCAAAACCCCGAAAAATGCCGTAATTCCCCACCGAACCAGCCAGTGCGGCGGCCGACCAATAATCTCCTGCACCTCCTCACTGCGAACATCCAACTCGGACCAGTTGTTGTTGGGTTCAGGTTTCGTAGGTATGTCGTTTGTGTTTTCGGGCATTGGTTTTTATTGAGTAAAAAGTGAAAAGACACCGTGTATGTCATCCGTAACTCGTTTCAGGATCTCTTTTCTTTTTTCAGGTATGGAGATTCTGATTTTCATCAGGATACCGTAGAGAGCCAAGTTTTGCGTTTTGAGTCTTCACATTTCACTCCAATTACGTTCCCAGTTCCAGTTGATTCTTCACCAAATCAAAATAAGCTCCTTCCATTTGGGCCAAATCATGATGCGTTCCCTGTTCTATAATCCGACCCTCATCCAAAACAACAATATTATCTGCGTTTTTGACCGTACTGAGCCTGTGAGCGACCACTACCACGGTACGGTTTCGAAAAAATTCCTGCATATTGTCCATAATGGCGCGTTCGTTGTTGGCGTCCAAAGCGTTGGTCGCTTCATCGAAAAAGAGGAATTCTGGATCCTTGTAGACGGCTCGGGCAATCAGAATACGCTGGCGCTGTCCCTGGCTGATACCGTTACCTTCGGCCCCAATTTTAGTATTAAATCCAAGTGGCAGCAATTCGATAAACTCACGGATATTAGCAATCTTCACTGCGTGCTCGAGTTTTTGGATGTCAGGTATTTCATCTCCTACTGCGATATTGCGGGCGATGGAATCTGAAAAAATAAACCCATCCTGCATCACAGCCCCGCATTTACTGCGCCATAGCCTTGGACTCAGATTCACAAAATTACTCTCACCGATTCGGATCTCCCCACTGTCGGGTGTATAAAATTTAAGCAGCAACTTGAGTAGTGTGGTTTTTCCACTTCCGCTCATACCCACAACCGCCGTCACTTTTCCCTCAGGAATCGTTAGGTCAATATCTCGCAGAACCGGTTCATTCCCAGCGCCGGGATAAGTAAAATTTAGATTTTTAAAATGAATCTCTTTTCTTTTAGGCAACTTATGCGTAAACATCTTTCCTGACGGCTCTTCGTCCTCTTTATCGTGCACTTCGTTCAGCCGTTCCATGCTGATGATCGCATCCTGAGTGGACTGTACAAACCCGATTAACTGCTGAACCGGACTGTTGAGTTGTCCGATGATGTACTGGATGGCCAGCATCGCACCCAAAGTAAGCTGGCCATTCACAACCGCAATTGCCGATATAAAAGTAATGCCTATATTCTTTCCCTCATTGATAAAAAATGCCCCTCCCTGCTGATACTGCTCCAGTGCCAGGTTTTTCACCTGATATCGGAATAAACGTGCCTGCAGGTGCTCCCATTCCCAACGTTTCTGCTTTTCACAGTTATTTAGCTTAATCTCCTGCATCCCCTGGATCAATTGAATCACCGTGCTCTGGTTGCTGGATGAGATTCCAAATCTTCGGTGGTCCAATTCCCGGCGTTTCTTTAGAAAGAGGACAATCCAAACAACATAGAGTACGCTGGCAACCAAAAAAACAGTAAAGATCATCATATGGTAATATGCTAGTACTATCGAAAAAACAATCAGTGTGACAAAAGAAAATAAAGTACTTAGCGTCTGACCGGTTAAAAAGTTCTGAATTCGAGCATGATCTCCCATCCTCTGCATAATATCCCCTACCATTTTGGTGTCAAAAAAGGGCATTGGAAGTTTCATCAGTTTGATCAGGAAATCCGAAAGAATGGATATATTGATGCGAGTACTCATATGCAGAAGTATCCATGACCTGATAAACTCCACAACGGTACGGCCGAAAAAAAGCATGAGCTGCGCCATCAGGATGAGGTAGATAAAATTGATATCCCGATTCTGGATACCAATATCGACCACCGCCTGGGTGAGAAAAGGAAAGATGAGCTGCAGAATACTGCCGGCCAGCAGACCCAGCCCCAGCTGAAATAACAGGTTTTTGTAAGGAATAATATAGCGCAGTAAAATACCGAAACTGAGGCGATTTCCCGTCTCACCTTCCAGATCATAAAAAGCAGGTGAGGTATAAAGAAGCAGGGCAATACCCGTATTGTTCCCATTATTCCGGCTGTTGAGCCATTGTTTTAAGAACTCCTTTTTTTGATAGGTTACCTTACCCTTTGCCGGATCGGCAATATAGATTTTATCCTTTTTTATACGGTACACCACCACAAAATGAACCTGATTCCAGTACACCACACAAGGTAAGGAAGCCTGTTCCTTTAACTGTTCCCAAGTGAGTTTTGCGCCAACCGTACGAAACCCGATATACTCTGCCGCCTCACTGATACCAAGAAGGGACACTCCCTCCCGGTTGATTCCACTTTTTTGGCGTAGGCTTTCCATGGAATATTGGCGGCCATGATGTTTAGCCACCATCCGAAGGCAGGTAGGGCCGCAGTCCATTTGGTCGTATTGTTTATAAAAAGGGAACTTCTTCATGCATTCGATGTTCTTTTACACTTCTTCAAACTCAATCCGATACCTCACAACCTGTTGCAAGTCAGTTTCCTCATTAGTTTCTTGAGTATACATAAAACCATTTCTTATTACTTCAATCGGTTTGTCTCTCGGCCATTCAAATTTTGCAATCACCTCTCCCGTCTGTTCAAGAACCCACCATTTATATATATCAAAATTGCCTACTACCGTTGATACCCACAATCGATTTTCATCGTCAATCAACAAATTATTCAGAGCAGGCCAAGCTTGTGGAAGATTATCGGCCTCCCGGATCATTTGCAAAGCTGTATCATCACCTTCGTTGAAGTCCATGCGACTCATGTCTATATTTTCATATATACGAATGAGTTCCCTTTTTGTTAACGGTAAATTCTGAAAAGGATATTCTATGTTGCGCAGAATTTCTCCATTTCGATTCTGTTCACTAATATTAAATTCATCAGAATAAGCAGTGTAAACAAGTCCATCTTTTGATGTAGTTATTATTGACTTTCCAAAAAAGGGAAATGCATAATAATTATATCCTTTTCCTTCATAAACCTGATATAAATAAGTACGATCTTTTTGCTTGAGAACAGGACCTGTGATGATTGAACCATTTTGGTCGTGCAAATAGTAAAGAATACTATTCTCATCTCTTTCAAGGTATTCTGGTGAACGAATATGTTCATATGAGACCAACATTTGTTCATTTTCTAACGGATAAATATTTTTCGGTGAATAATTTTCTAAATCTGCGTTAAATGTCATTTTTTCAGATTCATTCAACATTATCTCGTCAGACAATGAATAGTCGCGCAAATTAAATACCTGTACTTTATCAGTAAACATCCACTCAGTACCAGTTACATATATTTTATCTGATAGAATTTTTATTTGAGTATGGTGTGTAACATTTAAAAATTCTCCAGGCCCACGTCCTTGTTGACCAAATGATGTGAAATAGCTACCATCCGAGTTAAAAACCTGAATGGTTACATTTCCTCCATCTGCAATATATACTCGTCCATCAGAATCCACATCAACATCCCATATCCTGCCCAAAAATATTTCATCTGTATCTCCATAGACCTGTTCTTTGATTAATTCGAAGTTTATCGATAAGTATGTATAATTCCAGTTATCTGAGAGTAGTTGTTCTTGATGTGACAAATTTTGAGTGTTTTCTTCAAACAAATGTTCAGATACAAACGTAAATATAATCCAAATAGGTAGAATAATTATTGACATGTATATGTAGAGTTTTAAAATTTTTGCTTAACGAAATTCTAATCAGTTTTGAACAACTAAAATTTAGCTTCTACAAAATAACTTTTAGAATGAAATGAGCCAAAATACAGCACCTATAGTTGATAACATTGGAAATCATTATCTTTTAAAAAATGCAAGACCCATCGTCATTACGGTGGATCTTACATTTCAATACAAGCCAATTAAAACTAGCATGTTTTAACAGTATATATGATATTTTATTCAAGTCATTATCACTACTTAAATCAAAATAACATCATATACATGTACAAGTCCAGCCAGTATCATGTGCTCCACAAACTGGCCAAACACTGTGTATTGAACAATCAGAGACATAACCTTGGCAACTTGAATTTTGACAGAGACTACATGTTAAATAACATGAACTACCACTACCACTTCCTGCCATAATTTTCTTCATTTCCGATCGGCCTAATCTCTGGCCTGATTTAAATAATTCACTCATTGTTTTCACCTTTTGGTTTGTTATGATTTCAACCTGTTTCGGCTGCCTTGTTGCAACCAGGGCCAGGTTTTTAAGCCGTTTTTTGCCAATTCAAACATGAACCAAGACAAATTCTTCAATAGTTTTTCACTTTTTTTACTTCCTTCATGTTTTCTCTGGCAACAGAAATCTGCTCAATAAATCCCGTAATCATATACTTGAGATCTTCGATCTGGTACTGTCTTGGAAGTTTAAAACCGTTCACAAAAAAAGTTGGTGTACCTTTGATATTTGTCTTTTCAAACCAGCCTGAATAATTGGCAACAAGTGTTTCAAGCTCCGAATCTTGTCCGTTTGTCTGAAAGGAATATTGCTCCCTGAATCGGTTCAGATCTGCCAGATCAAACCAGTCCTGGATTAGATTTTCGGTATCCTTGATCAAATTTTTAGTGCCGTATATCCTGTGAAGCCAATAACCCAATATATACCGGCCGGGATCGGTTTCATTACCATTGGATTGTTGAGGAATCGAGAACCTGACAGACAGGTTCACCATTTCAGGATGCATCCTGATCAGTCTTTTTGCTTTTTCAAATCCATCCTTACACGGACCACACCACAGGCTGGCAGCCATGGTAATCTGTACAGGAGCTTTCGGGTTACCAATGAGAAGTTCCTGTTCGAACGGAGTACAATCAGCAGATGGTTGCTGCAATAACAAATGGCTAAAGACGAAAGGATTATATTTTATTCTGTTGGCAGCCACTTCAGCCTGTTCGGCTTCGCCTCCCTCCTTCAAGCGGGTTTTGAGAAGAAACACAAGAGACCCTGCTGCGATAAAGATACCTGCAACCAGACATGTAGCCCACAAACTTCCATCGGACAGGTTATACATACCCAAGGCAACCATCCAACCAAACAGTCCAGCCTGCATAACCAACACCCCGGTGACTAATAAACAAAGCCGGCACCAGGTTTTAAACTTTGCGCCCTGTAGCCAGAGGGAGTATCCCACTACCGGTAAGGAGAGAGCACTGGCAACAGACAACGTCCATAGCAACGACGGCGCCATCGTAGTGATAGGTACCAAAAGACCTGTAACAATTACCTGAACGGCAAAATACGCCAAAACGGCGTCGGACATTGAAAAAAGCCCAAAGAGTTGGGCATTGTCTGATCGGAGCACCCGGTCACAGTTGACACTTTTCCCGTCATTGCAAAACGACTCAACCGCGTCAAAGGTCACCCCCAGATCTTTGGCCACCAACAGATATCCCAATGCAGTACCAGCAACCACCGTGGCAAGCAAAATCAGCATTGACCATGCAAAGCTATACGCTAGTAACAGAATAATCACAATTAAGAAAGAAGTAATGAGTAGGGACATCCCCCACCGGCCGGCTTTCTCTGTTGAGAGATAATGTTGGTTCTCAGCGTCCTTGACCTCATTCACTTGCTCTGCTTTCACTACCACACCGCTCCAGTCCTCCGGAATCTCCGCTTTCTCATATAAATCATCTATCTCCTTAATTAGGATGTATTCTCCTGCTTCTTTTTCAAAATGAAGTATATAGGGAAACGCCACTTTCTCCAGACCCGAACTATTAATTCTTGCCACACCGTGTGGAATGCCTAGTTGTTCAAAAGTATCGGAAATACTCAGCAGCGATGGATAATTAGGGTGGGAAGCCACCCGTTTGTGGAAGTAACGCCTGGAGACCGGAATGTTCAGAGTTGTTAAATAATCCGCGAAGACCTGTTCCATCGTAGTGTGTTCAATTATTTAATGGCTAAATGCGATTAACTCAATATTAAAAACCTTAATTACATCTGCACCCCTATTATTTTGGGGGTAATTCAAATATTAATTAAAGTGTTACATCCTTTAACCACTTCCTAAGGCTGCCCCTCCCTTTAATTTTCAACTTTCTACCAATATTAGTGATATGATTCTCAACCGTTTTCAAACTGATAAACAGTTCGGATGCAATCTGACGATTGGACTTACCTTCAGCCATTTTCTTTAAAACCCTACACTCACTTCTGCCCAACAGGCTGTAGGCCTCCAATAATGTCAGTTTCTTGGTTGGTTGGTTGGTTGGTTGGTTGGTTGGTTGGTTGGTTGGTTGTCTTGAATTCTGCTCCCGGTGATGAATGGTTTTTCATTTTCCATTGGGTCAGGTTAAGATTTATATTCGAAGTCCAGTTATAGGGAAATATCCTTCACACCTATATGAACCCTTTTTAACCGATTCCTTACAAAGTTTTTATTTTTTTCCGTAGTAAGCACTATCAGGAATCATCGACCTTCATAGAATGGATGCACCGGAGACTGAGTTGTTACAAAATATATTCCCGAAGTGCTTGTTTTTATGTGAAGTGTAGGTAGTGGAAGGCGTATTTGCAAATTCAGCACGTCTGGATACTGAGAACGAGACTTGTCCGACTTGATGCGTTTGTGGTTGTATTTGGTGAAGCAGGAAGTATACTACTATGTCGGCTATTTAGATTTGGAGACCTTTCTTACTTTCTCTTTGATTATAGATCGCTTCTTTTCACCAAGATCAGACTTCTGCTTTTTCATCAGTTTCCTAAATTCTTTTAACTCTTCATCTGACCAAGGTTCTGATTTAACAACGAAATCGATTCCTTTGGGTTCTTTTACTAGTGCCATGATAATTTAATCCTCAAATTTTGTAAGTCGATCTATTTCAATATCAATTTCTTTTTCACCCATTTTCGAAAAACAATTTTATTTCTGCATTAAAAACATTGGAATCTACAAATTCTCTCCCCTCTCAACTTCCAACTCCCTCCCATTCCTACCCCTCTCCCAAATACCCATCAATACCAAAATCAGCGTCAAACTTGTCCCCAAACCCCAAAGTACCACAACGGCCAAATCCGTCCAGAATTCGTTGGAGCCAAACAGGATCAGCGGCAGCAGCCCGCCCATGGTGGTCAGTGATGTAATCATCACCGTGCGCATTTTATTCCTGTACACTCGAACCCAACTCCTCAATCCGTGAATATTTAACGACCTACACCGCTGTTTTTCGTGGATCAACAAAATGGAGTTATTCACAACCACCCCAACCGCAAGCAGCGTCCCCGCAATCGCACCCTGATCAAAATTGATATCATGCCACAACGCCCCCATCATCACACCGATCAAACTGAGCGGTATCGCAAGCAGGATCACAAATGAATCCCGCCAGCTCTCGAGCAGCGCCGAAACAATCATCCAAACACTCAAAACCGTAAGCAGAAGCAATAACAGGTAGTTGTCGAGCTGATCATCCTGTCCCCATGAGAAAAATCCTCTGCCATATTGTATGGCTGCACCTACCGGGACGGGCACTTCTTCTAATACAGACTCAATATAGCTGCTTGCCAGCCTCGGAGGACCCAAAAAATCAATCGTTACTGTTCGGCTGTATGACTGATCTTCACGTATAATCTGACTCATCGTCTTTTCCCTGGTCAGATCAGCAATTTCGCTGATTTTGAACAAATTGTCGCCCGATAACCTGGCCCGATCCAAAAAATCTTTCTCATACTGAGTCTGAGCCTGATTACTGCCGATCAGATAGAGCCGTTCTCCATTCAATTCTACCAGTCCGCGTGTATTGGTAGGATTGATATCCAGCTGAATCGCATCCAAAACATCCCGGCGATTCAAATCTTTCATAGCCAAGCGGTCTTCATTCAGATCCAATACATACTGAAACATATCACTCCGCCCCCATCCCACACTGTGGATATCAACTTCTGTAACACGTTGATTTCGCTTCATCCGAGCTGCAATATCTTCAGCAAGTAGCAGCAATTCATCATAGGAAAACCCGCGAAGTGTGACGCGCTGACCAGATACCCCCCCGCCAAATCCGGTACTAAACCCATCACCCAGGCCACTCACAGATATACCGGAGTTACCTGTCCGTGCAGCAAGATAGATGGCCTCGGAATAGAATTGATAGGGCTCTGCTCTAAAGAGATATTCATCTTTGATATAAAACCGCAGCCGTGCTCCGGAATATTCTGAAATATCCGCTTCAAAATAGTCGAACGCTTCCTGATAGGGCAGTACGATGGCCTCAAAATTCCGTGCCATCTTATCGATCTCTTCCATCGGTGTACCCTGCGGAGTGCGGATATTAATAAAAATACTCTCCTGTTGAGACCGGCTCCAGGGCGTTCCGAAATAGGTTTCGTTAAAAAATTTGTAGGTCAATCCGCCTACCAATGGATCCACATCACTCCGATTGTCGAAATAAACACGGGTAAATTCGGGCCAGCGGGTATCTTCCCAATCCGGCTCATCGATTGCAAAAAGCGGAAGTCCGAATACAATCAATAATCCGACATAAAAAACCCATCGCAACCGATGACGCCAATAGAATGTTCGCAGCATACCTACATCAATCAGCCTGTCTATTTTCTTTTTGATCGATCGCTCCTCTTTTTTCACACCGGGCTGCACCAGCCAAATCAGCGAATAGGGAATCCAGCTTATTGCAATCAGCACGGATGATACTAAGGTGAGCGTAAGTGCCACGGCAAGCGGCACCAGAAAAAGCTGTAACTCTTCCATTGCAAAAAAGAGGGGGATAAATATACCCACTGTCGTCAACGTACTTCCCAGTACCGGCACAAACGTATAGGGCAGTTCCTTTTTTATATGATTGATCCGCTCGTTTCTGTCTGTCGGCAATTTTGGGTTCAACTGTTCAAATACGACCACTGCATTATCGATGATCATCCCCAGTGCTACTGTCAGACCGGCAAGGGTGAGTACATTTAAGGTATAATTCATGAAAAAGAGGATTGTGAGACTCATCAGCAGTGAAAAGAGGATACTTCCAAGTATCACAAAAGGGGCTCTGAATCGCCGGATAAACAGCAATAATATGATAAATACAAATAGCAGGCTAAACATCGACTGATACTGCAGATCACCGAATTGTGCCCGCAGGTCTTCAGTGGAATCACGTTCCAGCTGGATGGTGATATCAGAGGGAAGAATGGATACGATGTTGTCCATCTCGTAACGAACGGTTTCGGCCAGACCCATCGCATCGGATCCGCTTTCGCGAACAAAAAATATCATGAGCGCCGGTTTGCCATTCAATCGTTTCAAACTTTTTACCGGATAATCTTCAATATCCACCGTAGCAATCTGTCCCAGTTCAACTTGCCGGATGCTGTTGGGAACAGTGATTTTCTCTCGCCGTATTTCATCCACGTTGTTAAACTGTGGGGGAATCAGCATACTGAGCCGGCCGCTGCTGCTCTCTAAAAATCCGCTCGATCGCCACTCCAGCCTTTCCCGAATATCCTGTAAGATGTCGGATGAATTGAATCCATATCTCTCCAATAGTAACGTGTTGAACCGTATGACAAGTGCGGGATCTTCAGCCCCCCGAATCTCCACATCTGCAAGGCCTTCCAACCCTAAAAATTGCAATCGAATCTGGTTTGTTGCGAGTTGATACAACTCACGAGACGATCGGTCGCCACTGATGGAGTAGGCCATAAATGTCTCCTGCTCCTGAAGCTCCTGCGGAATCGATCGGTTGATAATCGGTCGACGCACTTGTGGCGGAAATTCATCACTCAGCCCGTAGAGATATTCTTGCAGTTCAAGGATCCTGTATTCGACCGGTGTCTCTTTCTCAAATGTGATCGTCACACTCGATCGCCCCTCTTGTGATACGGATCTGATACGTTCTACATTCCGCAATCTTGTGGCCACCGACTCCACCCTTCGGGTAATCTCCTGCTCCATTACTTCCGGTGATGTGCTCCCCCAGTTATAATTCACGGTCACCGATGGCAGCCGCAAATCAGGCGCCATCTCCATCGGGATGTTCATCCACGCAACAATGCCCATCAATGCGATCAGCATATAACTGAGGGAGATCAGATATTTTCGACGGAAGATTTCTTGCATTTTATTTGAGTGAGAAGGCAGAAAGCAAAAGGCAATAGTTTAAGATGATCTTCTGCCCTCTGCGTTCTGCCCTCTGCGTTCTGCCTTTTTTTTATTCTACTCCATTTTCTAATACAATTTCCCCAGCCATTCTCGGCCTTACAAACTGCAGATGGCTTAACGCAAAGTGTCGATCTATTGCCAGGGTATCACCGGGGGCGATATCCTCATTGTTAATAATAGCCCACTCGGACGTGGAGTATTCAGGTGTAACATAGACCCATTCCACCTGTTCTCCTCCCAGTTTGAATACCAGGGTTCGTCCGCCGTCACGTTCCAGGATAGCGGCTCTCGGTACACGTGCGATTCCGTTATGAGACTCAACGCGAATGCGCCCCTCAACGGTCATACCCGGACGCAAATCTCGATTTCTGTTTTCCACTTCAACGACGACCTGACCTGTTTTGCTTTCCGGATTCACTACCGGTGATATGGCTCGAATTCTCCCCTCTTTTCTCTCTCCGGATGGTGTAAACAGTTCAACTGTCATACCACGGGTGAGTCGGTTCAGTTCAGCCTCCAGAACATCAAACCGTACCAACAGAGTTGTATCGTCTACAAGACGTCCTAATTCACTGCCGGCACTGATATAGGCCCCGATTGCAAACCGGTCAGGTACTGAAAGTTCTCCACTGAAAGGCGCATTCAAAGTCGTATATGAAAAATCTAACTTAGCCCTTTCGAGCGCAAGTTCTGCATCGGCAAGCCCTGTGCTGATCCGAACCATTCGTTCTCGGTTTTCATTTTGAGGGGTTTCACCCTGACTCTCTCTTTGATTGATCTCAATATTGTATGCAACTAATGCCGTTTCATACTCATTTTCTGCCTGCTGAAGCTGATATTGCCACTCTTCTGCATCAAAAACCAGGATTGGATCTCCCTCCTCGATCTGGTTTCCATCATCCAATGCACTCTCCGTGATAAAACCGCTGATCCTGGGACGTATCGTTATCTCTCGGATCGGTTCTGCGATCCCCTGACTTTCGATATAGATATGCAGCGGCCGGTCATCAGCCGTGGCGAAGATTACATCAGGACGGATATCGACTTCTTCCGGCACTTCCGGACGTTCGCGATCGTCTGCGCTGGAGCAGGCATAAAGTGTCATTATTAATGACGCAGATATTATAACTTTGATTTTATTTTCCATTTTCCCGTTGTGTGATTACTGGGTCCGTAAATTATAATCCTTTTAAGGTATTAATATCTTTACTTGAACTTTGACACCCACTCTATATCCCTCCTGATGGGTCGGAACCGGCTTTGTTTGGGGGGATTTGGTTTATATTGTCTCTCCGACTATTATAGTTTTAGTTTGTGGGAAATACAAACCAAAAGAACCATTAGCATTCGAATTTCTAAATAACAGTTCCTTAATCAAAAACTTATTTTACAGAAACAGAGTGCACTTCATAGTCATAATTTTCAGTACGAATTAGTAGTAATGCACTACTATCTGATAGTCTTTGAATTCCAAGTATATAATTCTTTTCCAGCCGTTTTACTGCAATTCGATCGCCAGTTTGCATATTCCTTAACTCAAGATGAAATTGAAATTCAGGAATGTCAGGATCTATTACTTCGGACCATGCAAACAGATACTCATCTTTTGAAAGAATCTGGTTGGCAAACGCCATCGAATAAAATGAACTTCTATACCTGTCGGGTCGCATAACCATATGAGTCTCCCAAGGTCTTGGCAACAATTCATCTTCAAATTCATGAATTATATTAAGATTGGAATCATATACTTTAACAATGTTAGGGGCGGCAGCAGATACTAATAAATGGTTATCATAATGGCTTGCAGTTACTTGACTCAGCTGCAATTTTCCTCCAAAATTATGTATAAAACTTTCAAAGTTAATAAAATCACCAAATGAGAATATGGAATTGCCATCCTCATCAATTTGATGCAGGAAACTATTAACATCTTGATGACTACCTGTCAGTATTTTCTTAGATTGAAATATAATCAATCCATTTGTTCTAACTGCAGTAGTAGATTGCAGATTTATTGTTGTAGTAGATTGGTTATCACTGATTGAATAACAGACAATTCTCGCACCAGGATAATCTATAGCACATATTTGGTTGTTCTCTTCATCAAAAGAAAGACCCTTTCCGCCTACACCTGTGAATTCACCTGGCCCTCTGCCTTCGCTTCCATAACTTCTTATAAAATCACCCTCAGAATCGTACATATGAATCTTTTTGTGACCATCATCCAGTAGATAGAGATTATTATCAGAATCAAATTCTGCATCTACAATTCTGCCGAGAATAGGAGATTCTTCACCCTCCTGTTCTATACTATACAGGAATTCTACTTCAATGATTTTTTGAATAGCATAGGCTTGTGAAAACCAAATAAACATTAAGCATACAATACCAATGATTTTGTTCGCCATCTTAAATAAGCTTAATTAAAAAAGAATCCATCTTATTTTCAGGATGGATTCTAACTTATTATTAATTTATTAAGTAAATTAAAGAAATTATAATATAGATTTGTCATAAATTGTTGTAAGATATTCGCCATCACAACTAACTAAATCCATTTTATTATCTTTCACTGGGTAAATAATAAAATCATTTTCGTTTATTTTATAAACAGCAAAATTATCCTGAAACCAAACATTTGATATTATCATTTCTCCGGCAACTCCTTCATTCCTAAATTGATTTAATAAATCATCCAATTCATTTGATTCAAAAGAAGCCATTAATCCTGTTTCAGGAATGTCTATTTTATTATTGATTACATCCTCGATATTAAATGCTTCACCTACAAATGTGCATGGACCATCACAATCACATCCATCGTCACACCCACAACCCTCATATCCATTTCTGTTAACTAATTCTGTATCGCATCCAGTAGCAGTTTGATAACAAGCAACACATTGTGCATTTGATGTTTCAACAGATATCATTTGAATAAGCAAAGAAAGTACAAATATTCCAATTAATTTTAATAGTAAATTACGCATAATTCATTGATTTTGTTTAGTATTTAGTGATAAGATTTATATATCAAAAAAAAAACAAAAGTCAAGTATTAATTTGTTGAGCAGCTTGCTTTCTGCATCCAGCCCTATATGGCTTTAATACTCAAAAAACGATAACCATGCATTTTTCGGATTTTCAGTTCTTCCCACAATAAAATTTCGGATACAGTTGATTCATTTCTGAGTCTTCTTGCAAGTGGTTTTAGTTTTGGATTGTAATAAATTTTCATGCTGAAATTATTTTGAGGCACAAAGTTAACACCCCCCTACGCCCCCCTTATTAGGGGGGAATTCTTGTTGGGTCTTTTCCCATTTTTAGAGAATGGTTTCTTTGATATTATCCTCCTTTTTTAAGGTTCCGTTTTCAACCCAGCCAAATATCACCGGGATTAAATAGAGGGTTAAAAAGGTACTTGTAATCATACCGCCCATTAATGCGAGTGCGAGGGACTGACGGAAGGCGTAACCTTCCCCGAATGGTATTAACATCGGTACCAATCCCAAAATTGTGGTGATACTTGTCATCACTACCGGACGAAACCGATGTTTTCCGGCCATTTCAACTGCTTTACGTAAGTTTCCGGTCTCATCAAGGTAACGCCTCATAAAATCTACCTTCAATATCGAGTCATTCACTGCAATACCGGTGAGGATCAACACCCCCATAAAGGACATCGCATTGAGTCCGGTACCGGTTATCCACATAATCAACAAGGATCCTACCCACGCAAACGGCACAGCCAGAATAATGATCAGCGGATATTTCAGGTTTTCAAACTGTATCGCCAAAATGATATAGATGATCAATATACTGAGCAGCAGTAATTTTCCCATATCGGTCATCAGTTTCTGAACCATCAATGCATTTCCGGCTACCTGTACTTCAATTCCTGTGCTTCGAACAAAATCACTGATTGTATCCATTGTTTGACCACGGTTCCACCACCAGTCAGCCAATTCCCAATCGGCCACATAACTCAATACCGGCGTTTGATCCACCCGTTCAAGCTGTTCTGGCTCAGATGCACGCTCAATTGCAGCGATATAACTCAATGGAATTTCACGACTGCCAAGCCTGAGAGTAATGTCAGACGGATCATAAATGTGGGTTTGATTTCCCAATAGCCGGATTCCGATCCGCTCATCCTCACGCGTCCAATCGGTGACAAAACTTCCGCGGGTTACCGATTCGAGATATCGGATCACCTCTTGTTCATTGATACCCAGCTGAAGCATCCGATCCATTCGAAATCTGAGGTTCCAGGTATCGACCTCTTGTTCATACTGTTTCCGCAACGAAACCGGAAGACCGGCTTCCACGAGTGATCGTTGCAATTCTGAAGCAGAATGTTCACTCTCAGCACGGTTCATCCCTATCAAGCGGAACAGAACCGGCGGTTGATCAGCTCCAATCAGTGCGCTCCAACTCTGTGCAGCAGATACGGGTTCTACCGTCCAATCCGAAAAATCATTTTCAAAATCTCTCATCAATTCCTCTGCTCTATCCGCTTCACTATAGCCACTCACCGGGACAGTGATCGTAAATTTATTCAACCCCTCCCGGGACAGATTGGCAAGATTGGTTTGGTCGGTATACCCTCCCGCCATCTGAATACGTCCGTCACCCAACCCGGCGTTCTGAACTCTCAGCATCAATGCATCGGCAGCCTCCAGAGATGATGAGAGTGACGTATTTCCCGGCAATTGAACACGATACGATACCAGCTTTGGTTCGTCTTCAGGAAGCATTGTTTTTGGAACCACCATGAATGCGTAGCCTGCCGCTGCAATCAAAAAAGTAGCGACTGTAAAGATCCAAATCGGTCTTTTCAGAACACGCTGCAGGCTGTTTTCATAATCTTCAAGCATGTTATTGAAAAATTTTCGGGTATTCAGTTCTCCGTCACCTTTCAAATCGTCATGTGAAGCCTTCCTCTGCCGACGTTCAAGAATTTGCAATACAAGCACAGGTAAAATCACAAGTGCCACAAAAAGGGATGCCAGCAAACTGATCGAAAGCGTGTATGCCTGATCCTGAAAAAAGGCACCTTCAAAACCGCCTAAAAAGATAAGTGGCAGAAATACTGATATAGTTGTAAACGTTGAGGCTGTTACCGCTAAAGAGATCTCTTTGGTTCCATTTTTTGCCGCTTTTTTGATTGTTTTTGATATCGGCAAATGGCGATTGATATTCTCGAGTACAACAATTGCATTGTCCAAAAGGAGCCCTATTCCAAGCGTAAGGCCGCTTAACGAGACAATATTTAACTGGATTCCTGAACTGAACATCACAAAAAAGGTGATGAAGATAGATACCGGTATAGCTACCCCAATCGTGATCGGGGTACGGATATCATTTAAAAAAGTAAACAGAACAAAAAATGCGAGAATACCCCCAATAAAGAGCGTTTGAAGAAGGTTTTGAATCGCTTTTCGAATAAACGTGGCCTCCTCACGAAGGATTTCGATGCTTATATTGGGATAGAGCTCACGCATCTCCTCTATAAGTGGCATCAAGGTATCAAATACTTCTACTGTGTTGCTGCCAAACTCCTTTTTAACAAGCAGATTAAGCACCCGTTCGCCCTCCAGTGTTGCAAAGGAGGTGGGGTCGGTCTCATCAAGTGTGATCTCGGCGATCTCACCCAGAGTCAGGATTCGACCCTGACCCAGACGAGTGATCGGTACACTTTCTAAATCTTCCAGTTCACGAATCCGGCTCTCGATTTTCATCGAGTATCGATACCAGCCATCCCGCAACTCTCCGCTTGATGTAAATATATTTGCTTCACGAACCAGGTTTTGAACCTGACTCAATGACAATCCGTACCTGTCGACCTCTCGCGGCAGATATCGAATCTGTACTTCAGGCTCAACAGCGCCAACGGGCACTACCTGGGCGATCCCTTCAGCCTGCTCCAGTCGACGAGAGAGAACTTGTTCTGCCCACCGTTTTAGTGCAAGTCGTGTTTCAAATTCATTGTTTGGACGATCTTTCGACGTCACGGCCAACACTGCAATCGGTTCATCAGCTGTGGTATTAAAAATCAACTGTGGACGCGATGCCTGTTCCGGCATGATATACTGCACCTGATCCAATTTCTCTCTTACATTTAAAAAGGCGAGATCCATGTTATGTCCCCACCGGAAATTGAGATAGATCACACTCTGTCCCTGTCGGGCAAAACCATGGACACTTTGAATCCCGGGAATTGTGCTCAATACCGCTTCCAGTCGCTCATTGATACGCGTTTCCACTTCCTTTGGTGAGGCACCCTGCCAGTCGGTTCGCACAACCAGGTTAGGTGAGTCAACATCAGGCAGCAGGTCTACAGACAACTCCTTCAGGGCCAAACCTCCAAAGATGAATGCAGCCAGGATCAGAATAAATGCCGTTATGGGTCTGTTTAGGAGCAATTTTTATATTTTAAGAGGGATATCTATCTATTGTATGAACCCATTGATTATGATTCCTTGCAAAAATATCATTTTCCTTATTGAAATCTGTATTTTGCAACCTGCCGCAAATCGGTATCAGGATCCGTTTCGATCGTATATAATGCACCATTTCTGACTGCCTTTAAAGTTTTGGATCTCGGCCAAGTAAATGATGCGTATAATTCCCCGTCAATTGTATACGCCTGCCAGGTATAACTATCCGGATTATCTGTATATAATCCTGCCCAGACTCTCATTTCATCATCAGGAAATGCTTCAATAAAGGACGGCCATGTTTCGGGCATCTGGTCGTTACGAACCATACTTCGCCAGGGTTCATCACGATCGGCATATTCGCTAACCACTTCATCCCGATTCAGCGGAACATTGTTATAAGGCACATATAGTGATCGAAGGGTTGACCCGGTAAGATCGTACCATTTGAAAAGAAGCTCTTCACTCCATCCATGGAAGATCTGTCCGTTGTTATAGTGAATATGTGAAGTTCGTTTGTATGGCACATTCATCGCATACAAACTGGTGCCCTCACGCCTGACCAATGCCTCATTCGCCGGTAATGAATAGACGAATTCCTCCTGAATTTCATTTATAGTTAGATCCATTATTCTACCTGTCAGATTTCTATTTTCATCTTCCTCCTCCTGACCTGAAACAAATCCAAGACTAAAATGAATGAGGTAGTTACCGTTATCAAGCAAATCAAATGAATTCGGAGGTGAAAAATATCCCCCGGAGAAATCGGGAGTGAAAGGCAGATCCCTGGCATCAACATATTCAAATGTATTCAGATCAAAACGGGAGATTCTGAGTGTTTCTGTATCCATCACATGCAGGTATGTATCATCAAATGTGATGGAATTGATCCTTCGAAACTCGCCGGGTCCGTCGCCTTCACTGCCCACTTGGCCTATATAGTTGCCGTCGGGATCATAGGCATGGATCACAAGAAGTGAACCATCAGCGATAAAAACCCGCCCCAGATGATCTGTTTCAAAAAACCGGAGAGCTCCGATGATTACATCTTCGGTGTCACCATAAACAGCTGTCCTTACAGGTGCACCGGTTTGAATAGGATCTGAATCCGGATCAACAACTGTTAGGTTCTCAAGCGATGCAATCTCTTCAGGAATATCGATGTCCGGTTGCGTATTGCAGGCACAGAGATATAGAGATAAAAGTAAATAAATCCCTAATTGGTTCTTTACTATACTTCGTTTCATATTGAGTTCTCTCATTTCAAAATACGTTTGATAATCTAAGCTCTCATTCTAATTAAAAATATTACTAAACATAGCTGATCGGCGAAATGAGTGCAAATTAATTATTATAATAGTAGTAATCAGATGTTCATAAAATCGTAAGAGCAGACTTTACCGTTCTTTGATCAGGCTGTTTTTAACGAAACTGTATTACTGGTTCCTAAACCAATCCTGTTGAATTAATATGATTTCTTTATTCCTGTATTTTACTTTATTTAAAAAAAACCATAATTAAACTCGATCAACTACGCTAATGATGAATAGTAAACTCTGGTTCATCCTAACTTTGTCATTGTTTCTTTTTCAAAATACTGCAAGTACCGTTGAATCTGATATACTTACATATGTTGGATCAACTCAGATAAAGATCGATCATGACTTGATCCTTGTGAACCCAATTGCCGTTACTGGCAATTCAGAATACGTTGTTTGGGTGGAAAACCAAGGAATCAAAATATTTACTCATGATGGTAATCACGTCAAAACCATAGACAGTATTGGGAATGGGCCGGGTGAGTTTCGATCCATTACCAATGCGATGGTTAAAAACGACACGTTATATGTATTTGTCATGTCACAGACTAAGATGATTCTATTTAGTTTAGAGAATCTTGAATTTATGCATGAGATTAAGCTTAGAGTGCCTTATAGCCGAATGTTTTCAGTGGCTGAAAATGGAAATATGGTCTTTCTTCATACGTTTTACTCTCATAATCCGAGCCACCGGATGAGCAGTTTTTCAATCTTTTCATCGGACGGTCAAAAGATTGGAGAATATGGCACAGCACCAATATATGCCGCTCTGAACAGAAATATGTTAGGTGGTGGTATTACAATCGATAGTCAAAGCAATGTATATTACGGATACACCGGTGAACCGGTATTATACAGATACAACGCTTCTGATGATTCTATTCAAGAACTGCCCAACCAAACAAGTTATTTTGAAGAAGCTGACCCGAATGTGATCAGAGAGGTAATTGAAGATATGAATAAACTGATCAGATATGCCTTTAGTGTTTCTAGGCCTGCAAATATGCATTATCATAATGGTTATATATTTCAAGTTTTACAGAATAAACATCCCTGGTATGGTAGCCCCACTGAAAACTATCTTGAAATCTGGAATGATGAGGGGGAAAAATTGGTGAGTGAATTTGCTATTAATAGTAGTTTTGTTTTTTTCGGTGGAGAATATTTGTATTCATTAGCTCAAGGTCGAAATCGTTACTACGATGATGAACATTCAGAACTTGAATTTATCTGTAAATATAAAATAGAGAGGTAGAATGAAATATTTAAAACAGATGAGCTCATGAAAACACTAATTACATCTTTATTTATTATAATATTTGTGTTCACTGTTACAGGAATGTCAGAATTCAATAATGATAATTTTCATTTATCAGATGAATGTCCCGAACAAGAACCATTTGACTGGGTAGCCGTGGATTTATTTTTGACCAGCACACAGCATCAACAAAATAGAGAAAAGGCGAGCATTGGAAACATGAAAAAGCAAGATGTGGAATTTAAAAAAGTTCTGGCTAAGTACCTTGATGGAGAACCCCGAACAAAAGATGAGGTTACCAAATACTGGAATGCACTTGGGAAATATTGGCAAAATAACGGAATTATACCTTTAACAAATTCTGAAACTTGCCAAGCTATCAATAATAAATTAAGCTCAGAAATCTTTGTTCAACGGCACCAAGAAGCCTTTAATCCAAGGGCATTCTACCAAATAAATGACAAGTATTTAATCATACATAAGTCTACAGAAAGAAATACTAGGCCAAAATCCGCTCTGATTTTAGACAAAAATTTAAATATTCTTGTAGCATTCGGAATTTAAAATTAGAGGAATTGTTTATGAGAACTTTCTCTATGTAAATTATTTGGACAATTTGAGATATCCTGGGTTCTTTGAACAGACTTACTGTAATTGTAGTAGAGATCGGTTCGCTAGTGCCATTACGAGCATACTCTTAGCTAAAAATCAAGAAATAGATAAAAACCATATCTTCTTGATATACCTTTTCAAGAAATGGCACTATTCCATTAAAAAAGTGGAAATGAAATGGTTTTCAGGCATAGTGACCATCACTGGATGCTGATTCCGAAAGCCATCAGGACCGATTGTCATACAATATCGACTTGTTGACCAATCAACCGGCAGTGAGATTGATTCTGAGTGATCAAAGACTTTTTTTGATTTTGCATCTTATGTGGAGGATTTTCTTACTTTTCTTTATAAAAGAAACAAAATCCATCCTCAAGACTGGAGCTGATAATTATATTTAACTACTTCTTGTAATCCCGTTTCCGCATCCGTTTCTCTGAAATAGACATAGCCATTTTTAACATGTTCGAGTTGATGATTTTCGGGTCTCAAAAAACTCGCCAATTTTTCGCCCTCCTCATCCAAAACCCACCACTCATTCTCCTCTTCATTTTCGGTAAACAATTCAAGCCAAATCCTGTTTTCATCATCAACTATAAGATTTCTGAAAGCAGGACGTGTTGAAGGGATATTCAACGCTCGGATCGACTCTCGAACTGCACCTTCTTCAAAATTTGCAAGCAGTGCCGTACGATCCAGCGGTGGATTTTGACGTGAATAATAAATCGAACGAATGTACTCTCCATCGAGTGAAACAACCTTGAGAAATATCCGGTCTGTATACCCCCAAATGATATTCTCATTCTGATCAAGAACAGATTTTGAATCACGCATAAAAGGGAGTGACATGATCTGTATAGAATTTTCACTCTGAATCATGAACATTTCTCCCGATTCAAAATCAATCAATTCAGAAACCTCTACTTCACCGGCATCATTGAGAATTCTTGCTTCTAATTTTCTTAAAAAACGCTCACCATCACGAGACATTGAGGAGTAATAGACCAAAAATCTATTCTCCGTAAGAGGATCAAACGAGTTGGGGAATCCGCTTAAATCATCTCCTCCACCACCCATTTGAATCGTTCGTTGTACCGTTCCATCAGCCGGATCAAATACCGAAACACGTTGCTGCTGAACATCGAGAACATAGAGTTCACCCTCATACAAAGTGGGGCGATAGGCAGCAGTAAACTCGCCTGGACCATCCCCACTTCGACCAATTGAAAAGTTATACGTGCCATTCGGATTATATACATGTACAGTGGCTTCCCTCGAATCAGCCAGAAATACATTCCCATCTTCATCTACATCAATCCCCGATACAGAGCCTAAAAATATCTCCTCCGTATCACCATAAACAGCTTCTTCTTCGAATGATATTGAGTAGGTGGGCTCGGTTTCACTCGAATAGACAGCTACATTCTCCATAGCAGCTATATCATCCGGAATCTCAATTTCAGGTTTACTTGTACAAGAAATCATTATTGATAGTAACAGGAGACCTAAAAGTCTGTTCATTTTTTTGAGTGTATTTTTAGATTTGAATTTAGCGTTGTAATACGATTTGATTTTCCAGCAATCCGTTTTTTCACTTGAAATAGACTTTCTATCAAATTTCAATTGAGACGATCGAAATGCTAAAAAAGTTTTAACACTTATAATAATATCAGGATGATATAGTGAGTCCTATAGAATGCACCATTCAACTAAGCAACCCATTGATCGGTTATTACCCTTCCGTCAAAGCTGCCACTCCCGGAAGGACTTTCCCTTCCAGATACTCCAGACTTGCTCCGCCACCGGTGGAAACATGAGATACCTTATCTTCCAATCCGGCTTTTTTGATCGCAGCTGCCGAATCTCCCCCCCCAATGATCGTTGTTGCACCATCTTCCGTCGCCTTGGCTAAAGCTTTGGCAACTTCAAAGGTTCCATCTGCAAAATGACTCATCTCAAATACTCCCATCGGACCATTCCAGACAACCGTTCTCGCTTGCTTGATCAGATTTCCAAAAGCGATGCTCGACTGCGGACCAATATCGAGAGCCATCCAGCCATCTTCTATACCATCTTCATCCACTACCTTGTTTTCTGCTTCATTACTAAACTCTTTTGCAACCACAGAGTCGATCGGAAGCATAAAATTGACCCCCGCTTTTTCAGCCTTCTCCAGCAACTCTTTGGCTAATTCCACTTTATCTTCCTCAACCAGTGAATTACCGACAGGCAATCCTTTCGCTTTATAAAATGTATAGGTCATGCCGCCCCCCACTACAATACTGTCCACTTTCGAGAGCAAATTTTCGATCACACCAATCTTATCAGACACTTTCGCACCACCCAGAATGGCCACAAACGGCCGGCTCGGACTGTTCACACTTCCCTCCAGATATTGAATCTCTTTTTCGAGCAGAAAACCCGACACGGAAGGCTGCAGATACTCTGTAACCCCCGAAACAGATGCATGAGCACGATGGCTACTTCCAAATGCATCATTTACAAACAGATCCGCACCTGCTGACAATTTCTTCGCAAACTCAGAATCGTTTTTCTTCTCCTCTTTATGAAATCGGACATTCTCCAAAAGTACAATCTCTCCAAACTGAGCATCTGCCACTACTTTATCCCTCTCCGGACCAATACAATCCGTTGCAAAGTGGACAGGAACATCAACCAACGTTGCCAGATGATCCGCAACCGGCTTCAAACTAAACTCGGGATCAGGGGCATCGGCAGGCCTTCCCAGATGACTCGTTAAGATCAACTTTGCCCCGGCATCAACCACAAAACGGATCGATTTCAACGCCTGAACAATTCGATTATCATCAGATATTACTCCATTTTTGATGGGAACGTTAAAATCTACCCGCATCAAAACGGTTTTTCCTTTTAGTTCTACATCATGTAAAGTCATTTTCGCCATAAAAACCTGATTGTTTAATTATTGATTGGAGTCTTTAAAAAAGCTTGCTATTACGTCATTCTTCCAAAATAAGAGATAGTTGGGGTGAATGGAAAAAAAATGAGTAAAAACAGAGAATATAATCCCTGTTTTTGAAAGAGTTTTTAAATATTTTGTATCGAACGATTTAAAAGATATCAAAAACTCTGAATCATGGGCTCAATCTATTTCGATAATGCATCTACCACGGCCGTCGATGAACGGGTGATGGAAACAATGCTTCCCTATTTTACTCATCACTTTGGAAACGCAAACTCTGCTCACCAACTGGGACGTACAACAAAAGTAGCCATTGAGGATGCGCGGGAAAAAATTGCCAAACTTTTGGGAGCTGAGCCTTCTGAAATCATTTTCACCAGCGGCGGGACAGAAAGTGACAATGCCATTATCAAAGGCACTGTTGCGGCAACCAGAAAAACAGAAATCATCACATCCCCGATTGAACATCATGCCGTGATGCACCCGGCCGAATCGTTAAAAATGCAGGGCGTTAAAGTGACCTATCTGCAACCCGACTCAGAGGGTGTGATTCATCCCGAACAGGTTCAGAAAGCGATCAGTGACGATACAGCTATTGTTAGCCTGATGCATGTGAACAACGAGATCGGAGCGATCAATCCAATCAAAGAGATTGCAGCTGTATGCAGGGAGAAAAAGGTTGTTTTTCACTCTGATACCGTTCAAAGTGTCGGTAAAATTCCGGTAATTGTGAAGGAGCTGGGGCTTGATGCACTTAGCATCAGTGCACACAAAATTTACGGGCCAAAGGGAATTGGCGTCCTCTATGTTAAAAATGGCACACCATGGATACCGTGGCTTCAGGGTGGATCACAGGAGAGACGGCGCCGGGGAGGCACCTCCAATGTAGCCGGAATTGTTGGACTTGCTGCAGCAATGGAGTATTCCATAAAAGAGATGGATCAAAACAGAGCTCATTTCGAAACATTGAGAAAAGCAGCTATTCAAGGGTTGGAAAAAAATCTTCAGGGACGATATCAAATTAATGGACCGGAAGCCGGCGGAGTGCCCCATATATTGAATCTCGGTTTTCTGTCTGAAGGTGATTCCGGTCTGGATGGGGAGATGTTGCTGCTCAATCTGGATATTGACGGTATTTGTGTATCCAATGGATCAGCGTGCACTTCAGGGGCTATGGAGCCGTCACACGTGCTAAATGGAATTGGCATACCGGATCCTATAGCAAATTCAAGTATTCGAATCAGTTTTGGGAAACATAACAGTGTTGATGAGGTCGATTTTTTTATTCAAAAATTGAGCACAATACTGGATCGAATGGTGAAAACTCCAATTTAATGTTCTCGCCATGAATATCTGTATCTATTGCGGTTCATCAACCGGTTTCAGAAAAGAGTTTGTAGAACTGGCTGAAGAGTTCGGTGAAATGATGGCAAAAGCAGATCACCGGTTAATCTACGGCGGATCCTCACTTGGCATTATGGGAGCTTTGGCCAACTCAGTCATGGCAAACAAAGGAGAGGTTATCGGGGTGATACCTGAAAAATTGTTCAAAAAAGAGGTTGCTCATCGCGGAATTACCAAGCTCATAACTGTCGAAGACATGCATCAACGTAAATCGATTATGGCCGATCTGGCGGATGCATTTATTGCTTTTCCGGGTGGATTCGGTACACTTGAAGAGCTTTTTGAAATCATCACCTGGAATCAAATCGGTATCTTCAAAAAACCGGTCACCATTTTTAATCCAAATGGTTTTTACAACTCTTTGATAGAGATGATTGAACACGCTTCCCATTCGGGATTCATCAAACCGGAGAATATGTCGATCTTTAACGTTGCTGAAACTCTGGAAGAGTGTATTGAGTTATCAAAGAAGAATTAATCGTATTATCAAAAAGCTCAATAGTAATCTCTCATAAAACCAACTCATTGTGCCTAAATTATCTATTAATATTGGAATCGTACTTATCATCCTTGGAATCGTCTCTTACATTGCCACCTCTGCCGTCAGTGTAACCGCACTGATTCCCGCATTTTTTGGCTTGGCTTTCGGGGGGCTAGGCATGCTCGCTAAACGCAATGAAGGCATGCGAAAACACGCCATGCACGCTGCTTTACTGTTGGCAATCTTGGGATTGGGTGGATCTTTTGGAGGACTCACCACTTTGATTTCATCTCTGATCAGCGGTGAGTCACCGGAAAGATTTGCTGCGGTGATTGGTCAATCTATTATGGCAGCACTTTGCATTCTATTCCTGATATTGGGGATTAAATCCTTTATCGATGCAAGAAAAGAGAAGGAGTAATTCTTCAGACTTTACTATACCATATACAGCTTAGTTACGGCATCAACGAATCTACATTGCAGCTGATGAGCCGAAACAAGTTGCAGACTCGTATGTTTACATTTTTACTCTCTATTTGAGATTCAATATGATCTCAATTTTATTGTAGATACTGTTATCAGAGAAATTTTGTATTTTCTAATTACACAGCGTTTTGACCGGTCTATCACTTTCTAACAGTGATTCCGCGTTAATTCTAGTTTTGAAGTATTTTTTGACTTGTTACAGATGAAAAAGAGCTTCATCTCGTTTATTTATTCCGCATTTCAGTCTATCCGTATTTTACGTGAAACTGAATACGAACCAAAACTTGTTTAGTGAATTGAATTATGGCACATCAGGCTAGTGAAGAGACCATTCATTTGGTAAAAGAAATTTTTAGATCCTATCTCAAGGAGAGAAACCAGAGACAAACTCCGGAGCGTTTTATGGTATTGGAGGAGATCTATCGTTCTGATGGACATTATGATGCCGATGACATTTTTTTCAACATGAAAAATTCAGGAACCCGCGTATCCAGAGCAACGGTTTACAATACACTGGATCTGCTGGTAGAGTGCGGGCTGGTTCAAAGACAGCAATTTGGCAAAAACCAATACTACTACGAACGATCTTATGCATATCAACAGCATGATCATATGATCTGTAAAGAGTGTGGTGTCGTTGTTGAATTTTGTGACCCCAGAATTTTAGAAATTCAGAAACTGATGGAGAAAATTCACGGTTTTAAAGTGGATGGCCACTCATTACACCTGTTTGGAACGTGTAACGATACGGATTCCTGTGAGAAGAGAAAGGAGAGCGGTGATAAGATTAAATCAATCAGTGAAAAATCTTAGTTAAGAGAGAGTTCTCGACTGCATCCCATCGGAAAAACACCGTTGGGATTCCGCTCGAACTGACGATAAAACCCCAACTCATCAACTATAAACCTTGGTATCTCTGATAAATTTATGCGCTGCCCATCGGCTTCCAAGCCATCCCATGGTTATAGCGATAATAATAACCCCTCCTATCAGGAAGTACCATTTTCCAAGTGGCCAGGACAGAACACCTATTTGGGGAATAAATTGCGGCACTACATATTGAAACAGAAAATAGATCAAGACTGAAGCAATACCCCCCCCAATCAATCCTTGCAGAATCCCCTCAATCAAGAAAGGTCTTCGTATAAACGCATTCGTTGCTCCCACCAATTTCATTGCCCGGATTAAATCTCTTTTTGCGTAGATCGTTAGCCGTATCGTATTAAAAACCAAAATCATAGCAACAAGTAGGATGAACGACCCCAAAGCAGAACCAGCAATAAAAAGTGTCTCTGTCCGGGATTCAATCGTTTGTAGCAGTGCAAGATTAAATCGTACCTCATCTACACCATTATACGTTCGGATCACCTGAACTAATGAATCGATCTGAACCACATTGTAATCATCGGACATCGTTAACCGAAAGGATGCAGGCAAAAAATTAAGGTCAGCGATCGACTCTGAACCGAGCCCGAACTCTTCCTGAAATATTTGGGATGCACTGTCACTGGAGATATATTGAATGTCTGCAATTTCCTGTTTTTGGGAGAGAAGATTTTCCAGCTGACGCGTAGACGATTGATTCAGAGTCTCCAAAAATACTTCTACTTCAACTTGCTGACGGATAAGTTGGGAAACTTCATATGCATTAAATCCTATCCTAAGCAGTACGCCGATGAGCAAAACGGCAATAAAAAGTGAAAATATAGACGTAAAAGCAGCTAATTTTGCCCTCCCAAGGCCTGCAAACCCTTCTTTAACTACATATCCAACACTCATTCTATCATCCTGTTAATTTGTAAAAAGTACTCTGATTCCAAATCTGAATCGTCTCTCCGGCATTGGGTATCCGACAGATTCAAAGTAGCCCAGCTGTTGCACACGATCAAATATATTTTCCCATTTCAATAACACCATAAACCACCTGACTCTCGCCGATACATCCAAATCTACTCGATAGTAAGAAGGGTTTTTAAAGTCATTTGTTCCATGCTGCCAACGATTTAAAGGTGTGATAAATTCTGCCGTCCGAAATGAATTTGGAGAATATACACCCGATAGACCCGCTTTCACAAATGTAGCACTGTCAAATAGATAATTTTTCCAATATAGATTCCCCTTGATCCAGATTCTGTCACCGGAATCGCCTAAAATCTGATTTATCGGATGTAAACTCGTAGTCATATACTTTTTATAGGTTCCCGACAATTCACCTTCCAAGATCCTGGAATGATGTTCCAGCCAGACTGTGCTGCTGAACAAGTCATAGGGTTCGATGGAGTCAAACACTCCGTCGGTATTCAAATAGGCTGCATACTCTGTTGTTCTGAAATCACCCCTCACTCCCAGATCAAATAGTTTTGTAACTGGAAGTTGCACCATAGCACCCATAAAAAATGACTCCTCATTGAGCAGTGACTCATTCCCGGTGTACAGATCAGATTGCCAGTACATGGATTGAATATCCGGTGCACTCGACAGAAGCCCTGAGAACACCGAAAAGTGATATCTATCGGCCGGTTCAAACAGGAGTCTGCCCGACAGTTCTCCCGCTTGGCTTGTTGAACTCCGTGTGGAGAGTCTGGCATCCCCCTGAATCCGAATTCTTCTCAGTATGGGTCGGGATATACCCAGTTCAAATTCTGTTCCCAGCCAGTTACTTTCAGACAGGTTTTCTTTCGCCCTCTCATTCAGCACAAACGCTCTTGCTGTAGCTGATAATTCCGTACCTGCCAGATTCACTTCTTGCCTTGCAAACAGCTCTATACGCTGAAAATCAGTAGAAACGGAGTCAACAGAACTGGTCAGAAACCATTTGTCCGTTTGATAGTGAAGACCCATTTTTGATGATACCCTCGACTGGTTGGATCTCCTGTAATGAGCCTGAAGATAAATATCACCCGATGATTGCTCGGCATTTGCATTGCCCTGCAGAGCGGATTCTGAAAAACGATTAAAAGCAAAAAGTGCCGGATTCGAAACAGAGTAACCAAATGGCTCTTGCCGATCCATTGCATTGTCAATGTAGGCTGCTTTAATCAGCCATTTTTCATTGAGTTGATGATAGAGTCTGGCCACCACCTGACGCCCGACAATCTCTTGCCGATTGTAGGCACCTCCATCTCTTCGATCCCAAAATGAGAGTTCCAGATTTGTGGTGTTTCTAAAATTTTGTGTAAAAGAGAACTCCAGACTTCGATAATTGTGTTTACTCTCATCAAAATTCAAATAGGTCCTGGGTTGTGTCAGATAGTGGTCTCGAAGCCGGACCTTGGCTTGATATGTGCCTCCATAATCTTTCTCACTCATTGTCGAAATTTTATGAAAAGGCAGCCGGTTCCAATTTACGGCATGGGTAAGTGGGTCATTCAGTCGTAAACCCTCCATTTCCAGTTTCATATGCCTGGTTTCAAAGGCATGAAGATCCACACCATCTATTCTACCGACCGTTCCCATTCTATAGGTTATTGCACCTCTCTCCTGATGAAATCGATCAGCCATATTCAGCATATTGACCCATCTCAACGTACTATCGGTCTCCGCTACCTCATATCGATCCGAAGTTTTGTATCTCCAGATGTGAATCGTATCAAGCCTAACTCTTTCAATCTCCTCTGATATTGGATCTTCCCATCTCAATTCAGATCGATTCAGAGTATCCGGGGGTGATCGTTCAGGAGTGTTGTCTTGAAAAAAAATGGGTGTCACTTTTCGGACGGTAGTATCTTGATCAACAGCTTGAAAGAGATGAACCGGAAATCCATGATTGCTTTCCATAGAGATATTTTCCGGTGATGCTATCACTGAATCAACTATCAAACAGAGAGTAAAAAACCATAAAATGAATGAATAGTTCAAGGCAAATAGGGTTTCAATTCATATGGATAATTTGGGATCTCCAGGAGCTCTCTGCGTACCGTTTCTAAAACCACCATTGATGTTCGCTGTTTGTTCAGATCTCTATCTTTTGAAAACATCGCTTTTAATGCAAAATGTTTGCCATTAAACCAAAATCCCATCCAGACCAGGCCTACCGGTTTCTCCTCTGTACCACCACCGGGTCCGGCAATTCCTGTGGTGGAAACGCCTATTGAAGCATCAAAGTGTTCGGCTACTCCTTTTGCCATCTGTAGTGCTACCTCTTTACTGACAGCTCCATATTTTTGGATGATCTCCGGATCCACTCCTAATAATTTACTCTTCGAACGATTGGAATACGCTACAACACCTCCATTCAAATAGTGACTGGATCCCGGTATATTGGTAATCTCATTTGAGATATACCCACCTGTACAACTTTCAGCCGTTGCTATCGTACGGTTTTTTTCTTTCAATAACGTTCCTACCACTTCTGCCAGACTCAACTCTTTTCCTTTCCCATACAGATAGTGATCAATTTTTTTCTCAAGCAGTTTACGCAATTTCGCTAACTTTTTTTCTGCTTCACCTCGACTAGAGCCTGAAGCACTGATGCGAATGGTGACTCCACCCGGATTCGGCAAAAAGGCTACACCGATTCCATTACTTAAAAACTCTTCCAAATTTCCAATTTGATCACTCAGTGTACTTTCCGGTATGCCGGCTGTTTTAAAATACTCCGTAACCCAAACGTCAACATCCGTAAAAACAGATTGCAGTTTGGGATAGACTTGATTAATCATCAGATACTGCATCTCATACGGAACGCCCGGCAACACAGCCAGGTATTTCCCTTCTTTTTCGAACCACATTCCGGGTGCCGTACCCTGTTTGTTAAAAAGAACATCACATACAGACGGTACCATAGCCTGCTCCCGGTTCGACTCTGACAGTTGAAACCCTCTGGTTTTAAAAATCTTCTCTATATAGGACATCACTTCTTTGTCTTCCACCAGATCACAATCAAACATCTCCGTAACCACTTTTTTGGTAATGTCATCGTGAGTAGGGCCCAGTCCGCCTGTCACAACTGTAAAATCAGAATAATCCAGCGACTGTGTGATGTGTTGTCGTATCAAATGATAATTATCCGGAATCGTAAACACTCTTTCCACGTCAAATCCGGACTCTGTCAGGGATCTTCCAAGCCATGATGCATTTGTGTTTACTGTATCGCCAATTAGGAGTTCGTTTCCAATGGAGATGATATGTGCTATTTTCATAAGTTCTTCAAAATAGGGCTTTGATGAATATTGATGAAATTTTGATCCGGTTTTTATACAGACTTTTTGTGACGTGTTATCTCTTTTTAAATCCTTCTTAAATGGTCTATATTTACAACTAATTACTCTGTTTTTGTTAGTTATTCGCCATTTTAGAGGCCTATGTAGCTGAAATTTTACGTTCCTGTCAGAATCTGCTATAGTAAAACCGCAGTATCAATTTAACGTAGAGAGCATTACATTTAGATCTTGGATAAAATTCCCAACATACTAAGCGCGTTCAGACTGGCGATGGCTCCCGTTTTTTTGATGATGTTTATACAAGATGACATCATATGGAGGGGTTTTAGTCTCGTTGTATTTACCGTAGCAGCTGTTACGGATGCATTTGATGGATATTATGCACGCCGTTATGATGTCGAAAGTGATTTTGGTGTTTTTTTAGACCCACTTGCCGATAAATTCCTGACCTTTGCCGGATTTGTCTGTTTACCATTTCTGGATCCCGGTCAATTTCCCTGGTGGGCTATTAGCTTAATCGTTATCCGAGACGTAATCATCACTTCACTGCGAGTCTTAAGCAATCGAAAAGGAATTCTACTCGAAACCAGAAAAACGGCTAAAGTTAAAACAGCACTACAAATGGGGTTTTTGTATGTAGCTCTTCTTTTTGGGTTTTTACTGCTGTTTGGAGGAAAATTCGGAGAAATTGTCAACTCTATTTTTGCACTGAATATATTTTACTGGGCATTGATGGTCGTAACAGCCGTAACCGTATATTCCGGTGTTGAATATCTGTATGTCAACAGATCTCTTTTCAGATCCAAAAAACAGGCATGAGTTCAATTAAAATACCCATCGGCACACTTTTTGGCGCCGGTTACCTGCCTAAAGCGCCCGGAACATGGGCAAGCCTGATTACGTTACCTCTTATCTATTTAGCGTTTTGGTTGTCACCGCAATTTGGATTGATTACCCTGTTGATAACAACCATATTCCTCTCCCTCTGGACATCAGATGTGGCCGTCGACAAGTTTGGTGAAGATCCAGCTCAATTTGTAATGGATGAAGCTGCTGGGCAAAGTCTCGTTTTTATAGCAACTCCATTTTATTTTTCTGCCGGACCTGATCTACTTTTACTGTTAACCGGTTTTATACTCTTCCGATTTTTTGACATCCTAAAGCCTTTAGGTATTAATAAATTACAGGATCTTCATGGGAAATACGGAATTCTTGCTGATGATCTGCTAGCTGGACTCTACTCACTTCTATTGCTGAAAATGATATCGATTTGGGTTATCCCTTTTATTTTTTAGACTCCCATTTATCAATCCTACTCTTTCTGCCCCTTATCCCTACAATTATGACTCATTTCATACGTAGTTAACAATAATTCATTATATTATGGGATTATATGTACTTGATTCCAAAATCTATATCAACGTAGACAGGGATGATATCCCTGGGGTAAAAAAACAGAATTAAAGAACGATTTTAAATAACATGATTTTTAACAAACCATTTTCGAAGGAATTAGCCCAATCACTACTGAAGATTGATGCTGTTGTATTACGTCCCAATCAGCCATTTACATGGTCATCCGGGTGGAATTCCCCCATTTACTGTGATAATCGCTTAACATTACGCTATCCAAAAATTAGAAAAAGTATTTCCAAAGCATTCGTAGAAATTATTGAAAATAAATTTCAGGACGTTGAAGTCATAACCGGAACAGCTACTGCCGGGATACCCCATGCCGCTTGGGTCGCTGAAAATATGGATAAACCGATGGCATATGTCCGGTCTAAAGCAAAAGCATATGGGCTTGGCAATCAGATCGAGGGGGGAGTTGACAAAGGACAGTCTACACTCGTTATTGAAGATTTAATTTCAACCGGTGGTTCTATAATGTCCGTGATTGAGGCACTTCAATTTGTGGGAGCCGATGTCAGAGCGGCCTTGAGTATCTTTACTTATGGATTTGAAAATTCTATACAAAAATTCAAGGACAAAGACATTCCGCTCTACTGTCTAACCGATTATGCAACATTGATCGATGTCGCATTAGAAATGGGTAAAATCAAACCGTCCGACATTGAACTTCTGAATCAATGGCGTAAGTCACCGGATACATGGCCCAATTAAATTCTGAAGCCATTATAATGGCCGCCGCTGTTCAATCAATGACCCTGACAACCGGAATCCGATTGGCTCGTAACTTTAAATATTATCGAATCAAACCTGAAGATCGGTATGTTCAACGCAGTCGCGAATTAACTGCCATTTGTGATCAACTCAATCATGATATTTATGGATTTCACAATTTATTGGCAGAGTCAGATATAAACCATAAACTATTTTTAGTGGCTCTGGCTAATCAAATCAGTGATCAATTAGAAGAATTACATCGAAAATTGATCTGTTTTAATGCAACTGATATCGATGATTTGATTCCTGAACTGGATAGCTTGAGAACATTTTGGTCCGATTATACAGACGTACATTTTTATTCCGCTCAACTGAATCATCATCTTGAAAAGAATATTCCGAGATCTATGAAAAAGATCAAATCCGGTATTCAATCTCTGCCTGATTCTGTAGAACTTTAATTACCTTCTATTCAATTATTTTAAAATTCAACATTACATGAAGCAACTTATACCCCTTTTTATTCTTGCCGTACTTTTTACAGGGTGCCTCAATGAAACTAACAACAATGATTGTGTTGCAGTGGATGAATCCGCTTACCTTACTCAATATGCACAACAAGCAGGTGTTGTAAAGCGTGATAGCGGGCTTTTATATAAAGTATTAGAACAAGGTGATGGTGAAATCCCTCAAACCAATCAAGTGGTTTTTGTCGATTTTGATATAAATTTGATAACCGGTGAAACAGTTGCATCAACGAATGAACTGACATTTTTTACTCTGGACGATAATGTGCTGCCCGGTTTACGGGAAGGACTATCTATTATGTCTGAAGGAGCTACATATGAGCTGGTTTTGCCCTCTGAATTGGCCTTCGGAGAAAATCCCCCGACCGGTACGCCGATTCGATGTGGATCTGTAATTATATATGAAGTCATCCTTGATTCATTTTTAAGAGATGTCGAAACGTATTTAAGTGAAAATGCAGAGCGTGAAGATGTAACTGTTACGGAAAGTGGCCTCCAATATCGGGTTATTGAAGAGGGTGAAGGCGATACACCGTTAGAAACAAGTTCAGTACGGATAAAATATAAAGGAGCATTAACAAATGGGGTCGTTTTTGACCAAACTACCGGTGATAATACGGCTGATTTTAATGTGAGCGGTTTGATATCAGGCTTTACTGAGGGACTCTTATTGATGAATGAAGGATCCAAGTTTGAGTTATTCTTACCCCCTAATCTCGCATATGGTAATTCCCCTCCGGGCAATGCGATCCCACCCAATGCAATTTTGGTATTTGAGGTAGAGCTGGTGGAAATACTTTAATAAAGAAATAAATCATTTACAATGAACAACCGACGTTTTTATATTGAAACTTATGGATGTCAGATGAATTTTGCTGACTCTGAGGTGGTAAACTCCATCCTGATGAAGGATGGCATGATACCGGTTCAGCAAGCGGAAGATGCAGATGTTATTTTTGTGAATACTTGCTCTATTCGCGAAAACGCAGAAACAAGAGTCTGGAACAGACTAAAAGAGTTCAGATCCCTGAAAAAAGACCGTAAAGATCTCACAGTAGGTGTACTCGGCTGCATGGCTGAACGGGTACGGGATCAAATTATAGACCGGGAAAAACTGGTAGACCTGGTTGTGGGGCCGGATGCCTATAGAGACATCCCAAATCTGCTCTCTGAAGTGGAGGATGGACGAAAAGCGGTTAATGTACTCCTTTCACTCGAAGAGACCTACGCCGATATTAGTCCGGTTCGAACCAGTGGCAATGGAGTAACAGCATTTGTCTCCATTATGAGAGGGTGCGATAATATGTGCGCATTTTGCGTAGTACCTTTTACCCGTGGACGCGAACGAAGCCGGCCCATGGACAGTATTTTGAGAGAAATTGATGAACTGAATCAACAGGGATACAAGGAAATTACACTATTGGGTCAGAATGTAAATTCATACAAACATGAATCGACCGACTTTACCCGTTTGATGGATGAAGCGAGCAGCCAAAACCCTGAAATTCGATTCCGTTTTTCATCCCCACACCCAAAAGATTTTCCAATTGAGCTTCTTCATTTGATCGCTGAACGGCCAAATCTTTGTAACTATATCCATATCCCTGCACAGGCGGGAAGCAGCAGCATGCTGGAACGGATGCGAAGACCTTACACAAGGGAAGAGTACCTTTCACTTGTTGATCTGATGAAAGAGACAATCCCGGGAGTATCTCTCTCAACAGATATCATCGCCGGGTTCTGTGATGAAACCGAAGAGGAGCATCAGCAAACCCTGTCATTAATGAAAAGCGTTGAATATGATTTGGCTTATATGTTTGCCTATTCAGAAAGAGAGCGAACATTGGCACATCGAAAATATGAGGATAATATCCCGGAAGAGGTCAAAAAACGCCGATTATCAGAAATCATTCAACAACAGATGTCAATTCAGGAAAAAAACAATCTGAAAGAACCTGGAAATCGCCATTTGGTATTGGTTGAAGGAACCAGCAAACGTTCTGATGATCAACTCTCAGGAAGATCTGATACAAATAAAGTGGTCGTTTTTGACCGCAGAGATTTTCAGAAAGGAGATTATATTGAAGTCGAAGTCACAGATTCCACATCTGCCACTTTGATAGCTAAATCTATTAAAAAAAGCTCGATATCAGAGTTCTATTCAGAATCTGTACTCATCTGACTTCACAAAAGAGGTTCATTCTCCCTCTTTAAACAAAAAATTTTAAATTTTTAGGAATAAAAGATGAATTGGAACGTAAACTTCCTCATCTTTAGGGCGTGAATTTCAATTAACAGCTAAATAAATATGAAAAAAATCGATATTCTCGATAAATTTTTACCCAAATCTGTTGAAAACCTTAAAAAATATAGAGAAATCCTTCTGGCCAATTTGGTTATGATCGGTGAAATACCGGCTCCAACGTTTAAAGAGGAGCGTCGGGTTGAGTTTATTATGAATCGATTTGCTGAAGCCGGACTTACAGACTCAATGATTGATGACGGGGGAAATGGAGTTGGCATATTATCAGGAAAGGGAAAAAAAGAGTCCCGAAGAGCACTGTTGGTCAGCGCACATGCAGATACAGTATTCTCTTCAAACATCGATCACACTATGCAGATTTCGAGTGATACAGTAACCGGTCCGGGCGTAGCAGACAACTCATTGGGATTGGCCGTTCTATCAACGTTACCTTACATCCTTGAAGATCTAGGCATCCAATTAGAAAATGACCTGGTTCTGCTTGCCAATGTTAAAAGTCTTGGAAAGGGAAATCTGGAAGGGATTCATTTCTTTCTGGATAACTCCAGGTTAGATATTAAAAATGCGATCTGTCTGGAAGGAATACGGCTGGGGCGACTCAGTTACTCATCCATTGGAATGTTACGTGGTGAGATTACATGCAGGGTGCCGGAAAGTTATGATTGGTCGAGGTTTGGTGATGCCAGCGCCATACTCACTTTGAATGAAGTTATTAATAAGATCAACGAAATTAAATTACCCAGCAGGCCCCGCACCAGTATTGTCATGGGGTCGATCGAAGGGGGTACAACATTCAACACCATCGCTCGTGAAGCGACACTTGGATTTGAAGTGAGATCGGAATCACAGGAGGTCGTAGAGAAAACAGGTGAGTCCATTCAAGACATAGTGATGGAAGTCTCTTCAAAAACCGGGGATCAGGTAGATTTAAATATTGTATCCAGACGATCGCCGGGTGGCATCCCTTTTGCAGCACCTCTCACCAAGTGCGCCCGAGATGTGATGAAACGACTTGATATTGAACCCAGACTGTCGCCCAGTATCTCAGAGCTCTCTGCGCTCATTGAGAAAAAGATACCGGCCCTCACATTGGGAATCACAACCGGTGAACAAATTTTTGAATCAAATGAAACCATACAGATCGAGCCCATTTATAAAGGACTGGCTCAGGTAATTGGAACTCTTTTAGCTATAGACGGAGGAAATTGTGAGTAATCTTCAATCATGGATCGACAATAACACCTATCATCATTCGGAATTTTGGGATCTCAAAAAATTAGTTGAGATCAAAGAGAAAAAAAATCTTAAAATCTCCCTCTGTCTCCCTACCCTGAATGAGGAAAAAACGATCGGTAAAGAGGTGATCATTTTTAAGTCAGAGATGATGGAAAGATATCCCCTTCTGGATGAGATCGCCGTCATTGATTCAGGTTCTACAGATAAAACATTGGAAGTTGCCAAAAATTATGGTGCCGATACTTATCTAGCCTCAGACATCCTTCCCCACCTTGAAGCAAAACGGGGGAAAGGTGAAAATTTGTGGAAAGCGATCTATCAGCTTAAAGGGGATATCATCGTTTATGTGGATGCAGATATCAGTAATATTCACCCCCGATTTGTATATGGCCTTCTGGCTCCGTTAATCTATCGGGATGAAATCAAATATGTAAAAGGTTTTTATGACAGGCCACTTGCACTCTCCGGTGGAATTCGAACAACCGGTGGCGGACGAGTAACAGAAATCCTGGTCAGGCCACTATTCTCTCTCTTTTTTCCCGATCTTACCGCTATGATTCAACCACTCTCCGGTGAATATGCTGTACGAAGGGAAATTCTGGAAGAGATTGCGTTTCCCATCGGATATGGAGTGGAAACATCTCATCTGATTGATGTTTACAGCAAATTTGGACTGGAAGCTTTTGCTCAAACCGATCTGGATAAACGGATTCATGAAAACAAAGCCACTCAGGATTTGGGTAAAATGTCGTTCGGAATTTTACAAACCTTTATCAAAAGAGCCAAAGCACTCGGCATCCTTGATAAGGCAGATCATACAACAATACTACGCCAGTTTCAGGCTAGAAGAGATCAGTATGAACAAAAATTGATTGAAATTATTGAAGATGAGAGACCCCCGATGATTGAAATTGATGAATATCGTAAAAAATTCAATCGCTAAGTGAATCTCACCGAATTCCACAACCGTTTTAAAGAGTTGTCCAAACCGCTGGATCGTATCGATACCGGTACAATGCCCAAACTTCAACGTATTGATGAAATAAAGGTCATAGCTTACGACTTTTATGGAACACTCTTCATATCCGGTGTTGGGGATATTGGTGTGGATGATGGCAACCCGGATAAAGAGATCTTATTGGATGCATTATCTGCAAGCAATGTAAAAATCAAGAATCAAAAAGCCGGTAATGAAGGATTCAACATCTACAATGAGGTCGTTGACAAAACGATCACCAACCTGAAACGCAAAGGCATTGAATATCCTGAACCCGATATCAGAGCTGTTTGGAAAGATGTGTTAGAACAGATGGAGAGCCGTGATCTGGTCTCATTTCAGCCGTATGAAGATCTTTACGGTTCGATTGCTATCGAATTTGAAGCTCGTATGAATCCGGTGTGGCCAATGCCAAATGTAACGGAGACGTTACATCATTTTAAAAAAAGAGGGTACACACAGGGTATTATCTCTAACTCACAATTTTATACACCTATCGTCCTGGAAGCATTAACAGATCAGTCGTTGGAAGAACTTGGATTCTCAGAAGAATTGCTGCACTGGTCTTACGAAGAGGAGATGAAAAAACCAGATCTTCGATTCTATAAAAATTATCTAAAAAAACTGACTGACTATGATCCTGAACTGATGCCGCATCATGTTCTTTTTATTGGTAACGATATGCTGAAAGATATCTATCCGGCAAAAACAGTAGGCATGAAAACAGCCCTTTTTGCCGGTGATGAGCGGTCACTCAAGTGGAGAAAAGAGGACTCCCGCTGCAACAAAATATTACCGGATCTGATCATTACCGACTTTTCTCAATTAACAGATTGTGTATAAGGTGCCTACCGGTTTCTATTGTGCTATAATCACCTTAAAATTGTACCCACGCAACCTGGAACGGTTGTAATGTAGCTTTGCCCTCGTAAAATAGTGTTTTACCGCTCAGAACATCTTTATACTCTTTCTTCACATCAATGGGTAAAGAGAGTTGGCTGGTATCTATCTCTTTTTCCCGCCCGGTTACATTGGCTATCACCAACACTCTCTGCCTCTCATGGATATCCTTTCGCATCAGACAGAACAGATCAGAATCCACCTCATAAATCACCTGATTACCAAATGGCTGAAACGCCGTTAACTTACGCCTGCATTTCATAGCCTTTTTCAAATTAGTAAAAACCTGATTTGGGATCGATCCGCTCTCCGAAATCGTATCTATAAGCTCGTCATAATACCATTTTTTCCGATTGATGGTTCGATACCGGCCGGTAATGGAGACTCCTTCCACATTATTTTTTGTCGCCATTAGATTTAGCAGATAGATACCCGGAACCCCCTTCAAACTCAAACAGATGATCTGAGAACATAAAAACCGTTTCATCTGCATATCTTTGGTTCCATTTAAATCACTAAAAGCATCAAAATAGGTGATGTTGAGTTCGTATGGACTCAGTGATCCGTCAGGATTCTTTTTTTCAGATACAAATCCACCCTTCTTGCGTATTCCGTCGACAAGATCTTTCAATTCTGATTCCGGGACCAGCCCTTCCAACGGCCTAACCCCAATACCGTCATGCGAAGATGTAAAATTGAAATAGGTACATTTCTCCGGCAACTCTTTCAGTGACTTCGCCCACTCTGTCAGATAGAATGCATTTTCTGATAAAATAGCATGAAGAAGTAAGGGAGGCAGACTGAACTGATACACCATATGAGCTTCATCACCACTGCCAAAATAACTGATATTCTCTTTATGAGGTACATTTGTTTCGGTAATGATCGTCGTTTCAGGAGCAAAACAATCCACCATGGTTCGGATCAATTTAATGATCTCGTGGGTCTCTTTGAGATGAATACAATTTGTCCCCGGTTCTTTCCAGATAAATGCGACAGCATCTAATCGTATGACCGAGAGTCCTTTGCTCAAATAGAAAAAGAAAATATCCAAATATTCAAATAGGACATCCGGATTGGAAAAGTTCACATCGATCTGATCATTACTGAACGTTGACCATACAAATTTTTCACCATTCGACGTGTGAACCGGTGTAAGAAGGGGTGTACTTCTGGGGCGCGTTACCATCGAGAGATCCGTCTCAGGATCCATATCAATAAAAAATTGATCGTATGGTTTCCGGTTTTCTAAATATTTTTTAAACCAGTCACTATATCTGGAGGTATGATTCATAACCAGGTCTCCCATGATATTGAACTCTTCACTCATGTGTGAAATATCATCCCAACCTCCAATCGTTTCATCAACCCTCCTGTAATCAATCACTGAAAAACCATCATCGGAAGAACTGGGGAAAAAAGGCAGAATATGGACGGTACTTATTGTATCCTGTAACTCATTCGTTAAGAATTGGTAAAGTTTGTGAAGTTTGGATACAGCCTCTCTGAATTGAGGTTGTACCATATTTCCATAGGTAATTAGGATATGATCTTCCTGGGTCCACATCTTCTCTTCCGGCACCGATTCAGCCGGTTTCAGATCAAATTTATCAATATGAGCCCGGATTCGAGTCATACATTCCTCTACATGATCTTCTCCGTAAATGATTTTAAAATGTTTTTTTAATCGTTCAGTAGTGGTTTTACAAAAAATGGAGTCATCCATAGCGTGCTTGAATCTGCTGATATCTTATTTAAGTTTCAATTTAAACTATTGATATATATAGACTTTCTATAAAAGAAATTATTTGATTACATTTTCTCACATTAAAATAGCATCTAAATAAACATTCCTCCATTTTTTATGCCAAGATTAAGAACTTTCTTAACTTCAGGGAGTTTAAGTAAAATAATTTATGGATAGGCAAGTATTTCAAGAAAAATTTGGGTTAACCGGTGAGTCAGATGCCATTCGACAGGTAGTCGATAAAGTGATGCAGATCTCTTCAACAGATATTACAGTCCTACTTCAAGGAGAGAGTGGAGTTGGAAAAGATGTCACTGCACGCGCGATTCACTCTGTCAGTAAAAGAAGCCGGAATGATATCGTCATTGTAAATTGTGGCGCCATACCGGAAGGAATTATTGAAAGTGAACTGTTTGGCCACGAAAAAGGAGCCTTTACGGGTGCGCATGAAGCACGAAAAGGGTATTTCGAGAAGGCAGATGGGGGTACCATTTTCCTTGATGAAATTGGGGATACACCAAAAAATGTGCAGGTAAAACTACTTCGTGTCCTGGAAAATGGTGAGTTTTTCCGCGTGGGTTCCAGCAAAATGTACACTGCGGATGTCCGAATTATTGCGGCTACGAATAAAGATCTTTGGGATCTGGTTAAAGAGGGTACCTTTAGAGAAGATCTCTATTATCGTTTGGATACCGTTAAAATCAAACTTCCCCCCCTTCGTGATAGAAAAGAGGATATCATTCCGATCTTCAGAAAATTTGTTACTGAATTTTCCGCAAAATATGATTCTGTTTTCCAAGGTTTTTCGGATGAGGCAAAAGAGTTATTGGTTTCTTATCGATGGCCGGGCAATGTAAGGGAGTTACGAAATGTTGCGGAGCAGCTGGTTGTGTTGGAAAAATCAAAGTTTATTGATGTAAACCGCCTTCAAAAATATTTAAAGGGCCGGCAATTCCATGGATCAACAGACAATTTGCCGGTTTTGGCAGATCGCGACCGGAATCAAAAATTTAGCGACGAACCTCCGTCCGGGGATATGAGTGTCATATATCGTGCATTGGTTGAAATGAGTTCGGACATATCTGATTTAAAAAAAATGCTCGCAAAATTTCTCTATTCTACGATCAACGATAAGGGTGTGAAAGCACTTCCTTCGGCTGCATCAAGAGATATTGATCCCAATGACATCTCTGTTCACATACGGGATAAAGTAGGCGATTCTGAGTTGGGAATACGATCTATTGAAAAAGATATTGACGGCACCAATGATGAAGATGAGAATGAAGTAGAACGTTTTTTCACTGAAAATGACATCCCATCCATTGAGGATGCAGAACGATTCTTGATTATGCAGGCGTTAAAAAGATTTGAAGGAAACAGAAGAAAAGCCTCAGAAGCGTTGGGCGTGAGTGAACGAACACTCTATAGAAAATTGGATCAGTATGAACTTGAATAAATTAAAACTCTTGTTTATGCTATTTGTGATACTGGGGACATCGGGTTGTATTACCTATAGTTTTACCGGAACGTCCATTCCCTCCGATGTAAATAATATCTATATTCCTTTTTTCCCTGACAGATCTCAAAGCGGATTGGGCGATCTGAGTGATCGTTTAAACAGAGCTTTAATAAACCGTTTTGTAAATCAAAGCAGACTTTCACTATCAAATGATGAAATAGATGCAGATGCAGTTGTGGAGGGTGCAATTCAGGGTTATATTAATCGACCGTTTAGTATTGCAGGTGATCAACAAGCCAATTTTAATGAAGTCCAGATTACTGTAAGGGCATCTTTTCAATATTCCAAAGATGATGAACCTTTATGGACAAAAAATTTTACTGGCAGTGCAACCTATGATGTTATAGCAAACCCTGTGGAGGGTGAGATTGAAGCAGCTGCAGCAGCTCTTCAACAGATCTCAAATAACATGTTTAATGACGCGGTCAGTAGTTGGTAATAATCGCTCTCTATTTTAAATAAAAATTCTATGGATCTAGAATCACATCAGATTCCAAAATCGTATCAAAGCTATCTGGAACAGTTTGAGGAGAATCCGGACAAAGCAATCAACAGGCTAACAACCAGAATTGAAAAAAGAAATACCGGTGCAGTCGGGTATTTTTTCCTGGCTTGGTTACACTTCAGAAACAAGAATAAAGAAAAAGCATTGGAAGCGGCCCTAAGTGCCAAAATTATGGCTCCCGGTAGCCGGTTTATGGATCGCCTGCCCTATTTCATACAACATCCGCACGCATTTAATGCATGGCAACCTAAAAAAGCTGTTACTGAGAAAAAATCCAGTAACTCCAATTCCGAGGATGCCTATCCCATTCATGATTTAGATCTGTTAATCTCAAAACTCTCATCCATTGAGCCCAGAAGGATGAGTGAAAAAGATTTAAAAAAGGGAGATCAGCATGATTTAAGTAAAGAGAGTGTACAAGTGGAGGATATCGTGACTGAAACGTTAGCGGTAATCCATGAGAAGCAAGAGAATTACAGTGCAGCCATCAAAACCTACAAAAGACTGATCACGGAGAACAGTTCAAAAAAAGAGTACTATAAAGAGCAGATCGATCGCTTACAGAAAGTAAGTGGAAAAGAGAGAGAGAATGTCAACGGGAATTCCTGATTAGCCCTTAACGAACCCGTTATTCACTTTTTCAAACCCGATTGTCGTTTTAGGACCATGCCCCGGCCATACGACTGTATTTTCAGGGAGTGTATATAACTTTTCCCGAATTGATTTCGCTAATGTATCAAAATTACCTTTATATAGATCTGTACGCCCTATACTTTGGTTAAAGAGTACATCCCCTGCAATTAACTGGTTCTCATTTTTGAAATAGAGAGAAACATGATCCGGTGAATGCCCGGGGGTATAGAGAACATCAAAAGTAAACGAACCCAACGTCATTCCACTAGTTTCAGGAAGTGGTTGCGGAATAAAATCAAATCCCGCTGTTCTAACGCCAAACATGGCGGCCTGATTTGGGAAATTATTCCAAAGATAGAGATCCGAATGATTTAAATATACAGGCAAGTCAATGTCTGCCAAAACTTTGTCAATACCTAATACGTGATCAATATGGGCGTGTGTAAGAAGAATGGCTAACAGTTCAATCTCATTTTCTTCAAGATCTCTTTTAAACTGTTGATACTCTGTTGGATCATAAAATCCGGGGTCAATCAGCAACCCTTCACCCTTATGTGTTAATAAATAGGTGTTTTGAGAAAATGGGCCCACTGTGTAACTTTCTACAACCATAGTTCAGAAACAAAAAAAGGATGATACGGCAACCGTAGCATCCTTTATGTTGTAAGTTCGTCTATTGTCAGCTTTTGTTATAACGTTTATTGAATCTATCAATACGACCATCTTTTTTCTGAATTTTTTGGTCTTTGTTATAAAACGGATGGTTTTTTGAGTCGATTTCACTTTTGTAAGTACCATCAGTAGTTTTGATTGTACTTCGGGTTTTCATCTCAGAACCATCACTCAAAATTACTGTGACTTCATTGTAATCGGGGTGAATTCCTTTTTTCATGGCTATATCGAGTTTATCTTCGTAAAAATATTAGAACAGAAAGATAAGGGTTCAACCGGCATATTGCAATGAAAACTCTATCGGAAAATTCACGAGTACTCCTCATCATCAAAATCAGACATACCGCCCAGCATACTGCCTAACATATCCGTATAACTGAATGTTTCATCCAGATCATCTTTCCCAATTTTTGAATTTTGATGCAGTGCATCAATCATTAAATCCATTAGAGCATATTGATCATTTTTATTCAACTTTTCAGAATAGAGAATTTTTACGATTTCCGATAGTCCGCCAACCGCATCCAGTTTTTTTTGATACTCTTTATCACTTTGCAATTCCTGCATCTCTAATCGGTTCCCGGTTGCAAACCAATCGATAATTTTCTGATATGGATTCTTTTCATTTTCATTGATCCGTTTCTGCGGATCCGGAAAATAAGTTCTGAATGTCTGTTTGATCGCCTTTCCAATTATGTGTTTAGCTACATTAACCGCTCCCTCCTGCTCGCCCTCATAGACCAGCTCCAGTTTTCCTGTAATTGCCGGAACCATTGCATAAAGATCCGTTATACGCAGAGTCGTATGTTTATCTTTATTCATAATGGATCTCCTCTCTGCAGAGGATAAGACCTGCTCCATAGCAGTGATGATCATACGGGTTGATACACCACTTTTTTGATCTATATATTCACTATTTCGTGCTTCAAAGGCCACATTTTCCAGTATCTCTCTATAAATTCCGGGAATGTGAATCTTGTTTTTTTCATCTCTGGCTACCCACGCCTCCTGCTCCGTTATTTGCAGTGCAATATTCATCTCTTTTGGATAGTGGGTGATAATTTGTGCATCTATTCTATCTTTCAAGGGTGTGATGATATTCCCTCTGTTTGTATAATCTTCAGGATTAGCTGAAAATGCCATAAACAGATCTAATGGAATCCGGATATTAAATCCGCGAATTTGAATATCGCGCTCTTGCATGATATTCAACAGTGCCACCTGAATTCGAGGCTGAAGATCGGGTAGTTCATTGATAACAAATATTCCACGGTTTGTCCTGGGTATCAACCCATAATTGATCACTTCTTCACTTGCTAAGGAGAGCTTCAAGGAGGCCGCTTTAATGGGGTCAATATCTCCGATGAGATCTGAAACAGTGGTATCCGGTGTCGCTAATTTTTCACCATAACGAAAATCCCGGTGCAACCAGGTGATAGGAGTATCATCACCCTGTTTTGCAATCAAATCTTTGGCAAATCCTGAGATAGGTTGTAATGGATCGTCATTGATTTCTGAACCCCGTACCACCGGTATAAACTCATCTAAAAGTTGTACCAACATTCGAAGAATCCGGGTTTTTGCCTGACCTCTCAATCCAAGTAAAATAATATCATGCTGCGCTAAAATAGCATGCTGGATCTGTGGAAGAACGGTCTTATCATAACCCAGTATACCCGGAAATAGAGTTTCACCTGTCTGGATTTTCTCTATCAAATTACTTCTAAGCTCTTCTTTAATGGTTTTTGAAACCCATCCCGATTGTTTGAGCTGACCTATATTCTTTATTTTCTCATGCATATATTTTGAGCTTATTTTATCATAAAATTCTGTTCCGATTTTATCCCTGGTAGAAGAACTAAAAAAATTAAGGCATCATTTCAAATGGCTAAAGAAATACGTTTGTTATTGCCCTCGATTTGATTTCTGTTTCATCCCACTCCAGAAGTGGATCAGAATCACTGGTAATTGCACCACCCACCGGATAGATCAATTCCCCGTTCTGCAGGATAGCCGTTCTGATCACAACATTAAAATCAAAATCATCCTGAGGGGTAAAATAACCCATAGCCCCTGAATAGAGCCCCCGCTTATAATTTTCTAACCGATCAATCACCTTCATTACCTCTATTTTAGGGGCGCCTGTCATAGAACCCATCGGAAAACAACTTCTGATCACATCCACTGCATCCACAGCTTCACTTACTTCTGCCTCAACTGTTGAAATTAATTGATGTACGGTTCCAAACGTCTGCACTTCATAAAGTTTTGAGACATGAACCGTTCCGTTTAATGCCATTTTTGATAGATCATGCCTGACCAGATCCACAATCATCAGATTTTCTGCTCTGTTTTTCTCGTTTTGAAGTTCTTCCTTCTGAATTTTATCTAATACCGGATCGTCTAATCGCTCTGCCGTCCCTTTTATGGGTTGAGAAATTATTTTAGATCCTGATTTTTTTAGAAAACGTTCCGGTGATGCAGAACATACTGCCGTCTGATCAAATGATAAAAACAGACCAAAAGGGACCGGATTAATGGTACGCATTTGAGAGTATAAAGAGTATGCATCTCCCTGATATCGACCAATCAATGGGTAGGAGAAGTTTAATTCATAAAAATCACCATCCCGTATCAACCGCTGGATCTCTTCTACTGTTTTAACATATTCATTTTTTGTGATCATCGGTTTTGGTGATGTTCCGGCTTGTGCGGAAGATTCCCTTGTTATGGGTGCAGATGTAAGAAATTCCAGATCAGAATCCCCCAGCCATTGATTCACTACTCCATCTTTAATATGAAAAAGGTACTCCGGTTCAAAAAAGTATAGATCCGGTAGTTGAATAATCGCCTTGTTTTGCGAAAATATCTGCTCAGTATAATTCTTTAAGTCATAGCCTAAATACCCAAAAACCCATTCATCACACCTCTCTCTAAACTCTTTCAGTGCATCCCAGGGATTCATGTTGACGCACTCTGTTTTGCCATTGTATACTATTTCAACTCTGTCCCCATAGGCTTTTATCCAATTTTTAGGGCGAATAGCCAGTAGTGAAAACTCTGAAGATGGATGTTCCTCCATTTGAGATTCAAGCAGCATCATCTCTTCATTCCTGAATTGATACCTGACCCTATCTATGACTTCTGAATTTGCTGATTTACTCATTCACTAATGATAAAGATTTAATAGAGAAAACTTAACAAGTTTCAATCTTAACCGGGCACTTCTTACCTTGAACCTATAATAGCACAAAAAGTTTATGTATAAACATCTGGTCAGACCACTACTGTTCCGCTTATCGTCCGATTATGCTCATGAATTAACAGTTCAACTTGGCTCAACGGTTAGTCGATACAAACCCATTACCCAAATTATTGGTTCACTTTATGAGCACACTGCCCCATCATTGGAGCAGACTCATTTTGGTCTAACTTTCAAGAACCCTATTGGTTTGGCTGCAGGTTTTGATAAAAATGGAACCTTAGGTCCATTAATGCAGAGCCTTGGATTTGGTTTCATTGAAGTGGGTAGTGTGACGGCAAATCCATCAACCGGAAATCCCAAACCCAGAAGTTTCCGCCTGCCGGCTGATAAGTCACTCATCAATAGATTAGGGTTGAATAATGATGGTGTTCAGACCATCTCCAAGAGGTTAAAAAAGCTTGACCTGGAGATTCCAATGGGCATCAATATTGCCAAAACTCATGATCCTGCTATATCAGGTCAGAAAGCGATTGATGATTATGTAACCAGCTTTAAAAAAGTCAAAGACATTGGTGACTTCATTACGATAAATATCAGTTGCCCAAATACGACTGAGGGAAAAACATTCGAAGAACCACAGTCTCTTGACAATCTACTCTCTGCCCTGGCTATTGAAAAAGATTCCATGTTGGTGCCTGTTTTAGTCAAATTCTCTGTTGATCTATCTCATTCACAGCTTGAAGAGCTGATTTTAGTTTGTGAAAAACACTCCATCAGCGGGTATGTAGCTTGTAATACATCACAAAGTAGAGATAATCTGGTAAGTTCAAAGTCCTTACTAAAAGATATTGGTCGGGGCGGCTTAAGCGGCCAGGCAATCCGTGATAAGAGTACCGATATCATCTCGAAAATCAGACGGCTTACAAAAGGAAACAAATTGATTATTGGTGTTGGAGGAATCAGTTCAGGAGAAGATGCTATTGAGAAATTGAATGCAGGAGCTGATCTCCTGCAAATCTACACTTCCATGGTCTATGAAGGTCCATCTGTTGTTAAAAAAATTAACAAGGAGATTGAAGGGTATTTGAAGATGAAAGGGCTAAAACATATCTATGAACTCTCTAACATTTCTTGAGTATCATAGTGTGACACATATCATCGGCTGGAAGCAGTTACTTATTCAGATTAATAGATGATTTCACAGGCTGAACTCGTTGACGAAATAAAGTAATTGGTTCTGAAAGGTTCTTCCAAAATTCTGCTTTTCTGAATGGCATCAACGATCTCTTCAAATGAACCGATACTGACCCTGTAATACGTGCTACTGTCTATAACTCTTGGGCAAATAAATACGGTGTCGCCAAATTGAATTAACTCATCCGCTGATGTACGTGCAGTTTGCTCATTTCTAAATGAATGCAGTACAATGGTATAACTTGCCATAAACTCATTCTCAGTTGTATCCGCAGACTCTGGCGATGTAACCTCTTCCGTTTCTGCTATAACCGGTGGTTCCGTCGAAATGATCTCTTCCTCATCTGCTCTAACCGGAGGCTCTGCAGATACGATCTCTTCAGCTTCTGTTATAACCTGGGGTTCCGGCGGTGTAATCTCTTCCTCTTCACGTTCATTTGTTTGTTGGGTTGGTGGAGATTGGATCACTTCTAGCTGAGCAGTTTCCTCAACTGATTCTATAGGCAAATTTTGAGCAATTTGTTCATCATCACTCAAAATTGGTCTCTCAACTTCACCCGGTATCTGAAGTTCTTCATTTAATGCGACAACCCTGGTTAAGAGTGGGGATGACGAATAGTTTTCTTCAAGTTGCCCTAAAATAGACCTCGTGCTGTCCCAGTAGGCTCCTTGGTATGGAAAATCAGCTGTAAAATTAGGTTCAGAAAAACGTAAATCCTGAATCGTCAACCAATAGTCACGTTCTGATTCAGTGATTGTAGTATCTGCTAGCATCACACGCGAAGAGTCTTGCTGTTGTTCAAACCGGACTCTTTCTGATTCAATCCTATCCATAGTCTGAATCCAGTTTGGAATTAATTCAGATGATGCCATTTGAAGTTGAGCCGCCTTCATATATTCATAAGCAGCATCCAGATACAATCTGGCTCGTAACAATTCTGACTCCTCCATTTCAGCGATCTCCAGTATACGTTCTGCCCGATTTGCCGGATCTGATTCCTGTTCATTTTCCATCAATTGAGAATATTGCATGGCAGTTGAGTACTCTTCTTGTACTCGATCTGAGTCTGTTGCTCTATCGAGTCGGGTTGCCAGTTGACGTGCATATTGAGATTCGGGATTGAATTCAACAAGTGAATTGTACCAAAGATTAGCTTCAGACACATCTTCCATGGATAGTTCTAACTCTGCCAGCGAATACATAGACATCGTAACGAGATTTTTGTCTAAACCCGATTCAATGACTTTCTCGTAGTAAACTTTGGCGCTATCCGGCATACTTAGTGTCAGGAAGAAAACATTTCCCATTTGATAATTTAAATTCTCGGTCTCTCTTCGTAAAGAGAGCTGTTCCTGTTCTGAAAATGGAATATGACTTAACTCAATGACATTCCGTATTGTAGAAACAGTTGAATTCTGCTCAAGGCCAATCTCTTCATCCTCCTCTCCTCTGATAACCAGACCCTCAAATCGGCTACCACTCACGGCATCTCTTCTTCGCCAATTATCAGCAATCGGACGATCTCCCCATATCGATTGGAATTGGAAACTCGCTTCTGCTTGCCTGTTTCTGTTATTACTATTCAGAAATCCATATTCTGACTCTATTTCAATATCAATCGTCTCATCATTTTCTGTTGGCATGATCGCCGAATCTTGTCCCCTTCTCAGATCCCTTTCATTCTGATCAAATTTTTCTTGTTCCAATCGTTGAATTTCTGTGATAAAATCTTTCAACTCTTCATCACTCATATTTGCCAAGACTAACAGGCTGTCATTTTCCAATATTTGTGATTTTAGTTCAGAATAACGCCCAAACGATTGAGCCAGTTCAACTGCATTAAAATCAACCGGAAGCAGGGTCGCTTCAACGCGTTCAGAAGCTGATAACTCAAAATATTCAGCTGCCTTGGTGTAATCCATTAAATTGTCCCTGTAAATTTCACCGATGCCATAATACGTTTTTGCGAGAGTTACAGGTAGTGGTGTCTGATATCTGTCTTCGATCACCTGATTATAGCTGATCAGAGCTTCCTCATAATCCCCTTTTAATTGTTGAGTTCGTGCAATTTCATACCATAGTTCATTTTGATAGTTCAGATATTTGCTATCTCGGCTCATTAATCTGAATATGCGTTCCGACTGCTCGTAATAACCTAACTCTCTTGTAAGTTCACCCTCTTTCTTTTTAGAATGATAATCGATTTCAAAACTAGCTCTGTATCCGGAAATGGCTCGATATGGAATTAAAGCTTGTTCGAATAGATCTAACGATTCTAAAGATTGGCCAAGCAGAAAAAAAGCTCTGGTTTTTTTCTCATGATTTTCAAGTAGCGAAATGGCTTCTTCCAGATAATCCACTGTTGTTCGATGTTCTCCAATCTGACTATTCAATTGAGCCAAAACAGCTTTTATTTCTGCCAAAATCTCTGAATCCCAATTTGTGATCACCTCCATTTGACTCTCCAAAAACTCTATTCCCCCTTCATAATTTAACATCTCAAGGTAGGTCAAACCCTGCCAAAGAACAGCTCCCTGTCTATCTTCCCCTTCAGAAAGAGCTTCTAATTCCTGAAATTTTTCAAGGGCTGAAAAATATTCAGACCTATGATAGTAGGATTTCCCGATGATGAATATGGCCGGAATCAGATAGTTAGAATCCAAGTGATCTCTCAGTATGGAACTGCCTGCACCAATTGCGTTTTGAAATTCGTTGAGTCCACCATTGGAGGGTGATGGATGAATTCGTATAGCTTGATTGGGGTTTAGCTCTGAACGTTGATTTTGGTTTAATCTCAGTCCGGCGTCATAGAACTGCTTGGTGTTATAAAACGTGTTGTAGTATGCAGTGAAATTTCTATATCCCTGCTTTACACTACTACAACCACTTATGAAGAGTAGGAGAATTAGTATTTTTATGATTTTTCTCACATCAGATCAACGATCAGATTGCATTAAACGTATCTTTTTAGGCATCATCAATCGTGCTTATTTTAATCATATTTGTCCGGCCTCTTTTGGCTAATGGGATTCCCGTAGCAATGATAATTCGATCACCTTTATTTACCATGCCATTTTTCACAAGATAATCTTCCATCATTTTGACACTCATATCCGTATCAAAAATTTCATCCAATCGTACAGACTGAACCCCCCAAACCAGGTTAAGTTGTCTTCGAACAATTTGACTCTCAGTGAAAGCAATGATGGGAACCCGTGGCCTGAATTTCGCAATTCGTTTTGCCGTATTTCCGGAATGCGTAATTGTACTAATCGCTCTAGCATCTACATTTTCGGCCAACGTCACACATGAATAAGCAAGTGATTCAATTACCTGTTTCTCCTTCCAATCCGGTTTTTTGTATTTAAGGCTATAATAGATTCTATCACTGTTTTCCTCAACGGAACGAATTATTTTAGCCATTGTTTTAACAGCTTCTACCGGATATTTCCCGGCGGCTGTTTCTCCGGACAACATCACTGCATCCGTTCCATCCACAACTGCATTTGCAACATCAGAGCTCTCAGCACGGGTTGCTCGTGGGTTATTGATCATCGAATCGAGCATTTGCGTTGCTGTAATCACCGGTTTGCCAGCTATTCTACAACGTTCAATAATTTTTTTCTGTACAAGCGGAACTTGTTCACTGGGTATTTCAATACCCAGGTCACCGCGGGCAACCATAATGCCATCTGCCTCTTCGATAATTTCATCTATGACCTCAACCGCTTCGGGTTTCTCGATTTTTGCAATCACACCGGCATTACTGTTTTTTGCCCTTACCCTTGAAACCACATCCTGAACATCCCTTGCAGAGCGAACAAATGACATGGCTACAAAATCAACCCCAACATCCAATCCAAATTCCAAATCGGCAATATCTTTCTCCGTTAATGAGGACATCGAAATTTTTACATCAGGAAGATTCACTCCTTTCCTTGATTTCAAAAGTCCACCAACAACAACTTTTGCCATCAAATAGGTATCACTTTTTTTGATGATCTTCAGTTCCAATAAACCATCATCAACTAGAATCTGATTCCCTTCCGTTGCGTCTTCAGTAAGATTATCGTAATCGATGGGTATCGTTTCTGAATCACCGATCAAATCTTCAGTAGTGATCTTTACAATGGCGCCTTCTTTAATAATTTGTCCGCCATCTTTCATCTGGCCTACCCTTATCTTTGGCCCTTGAAGATCCATGAGTATTGGAATGGAATATTTATATTTCCTCGCAACTTGTCTTACATACCCTATCGATTTTTTGTGATCCTCATGGCTTCCATGAGAAAAATTTATGCGAACCACATTCATCCCTGCACGTAATAATCCTTCAATCCCTTCAACTGTGTTACTGCTGGGCCCCAGCGTGCACACAATTTTTGTCCTTTTAGTACTGTTTAACATAAATAAGCACTCTATTTGATATTATATTCAAAGAAATTATATGACAATTGTGAAAGGTAAGCAATTATCTATCAGAATTACTGTTACTATTAGTGAATATAATTATTGATTTATTGAGTGAAATTATTTTACGTTGTAAGTAGTTATAATACTATATGAAATTCAGACCGTACATATTATTTCTATTCCTGGCATTCATCCTTTATGCCACAGGATGTGTTCGCTCGGCAAACCCTGATGTTGAGAGAGGGGCATTATTCTTTTTCCAGGACGGATACCCTGAAGTTCGGATGTCTTCCATTGGATTACTCAGTGAAACGGATGATGCACTTATCAATATAACCACAGATGTCGTACTCGGAAGTTTAATCTACTCTACAGAAGATGAAATACGATCTGCCCAGTTATCCATTGAAATACGAATATTAGAAGTGGATGGAGATTTCACTAAAAATGTTCGCCGGGACTTCTCTGTTGAATCCAGTTATGAAGGTTCCTATTTGAGTCAGGATGTTTTTACCCATGATGAGTCCATTGAAGTGGTTCCGGGTACATTTGAAGTCAATGTTACAGTTTTGGACAATACATCCGGCAAGGCATCAAGCCGTGTCAGTGTAGCTGTAATACCCAACCCAAATGAGCCTGAAATCAACATTACAACGGTTCGATTATTGGGTAAACTCCCTAGTGAATCAACAGAACCCTTCTTTCCTATTACTACGTATACCGTTTCGTCCGGACTCGACAGCCTCCAATTTGTATTTCAAGTCACAAATAATGATCTAGAGGCGCCTCTGGAAGTCAGGTCCAGATTATTGCGTTATGAGTCTGATGATCAACCTGCACGCCCAATGAATTACAATAACTACAGCGCTTCAACACTCCCTTACATTGGCGTTGAGATGAGGGATCCTGAAGTGGTGGATGAAATTACGCGTAGGCTCGATCAGCCCGGAAGTGTTCTCATCGAAACCAAATATGAACTATTGGATCGTGGAAACTATCGGTTTGAAGTTGAAACAACCGGGGAAAATGGAGAACCCATTTATAAAGCACGTGATTTTGCCATTAAGAGTGAAAATTATCCTGCCATTGTAAATGTGCAAGAACTTGCAGGGCCTCTGGCTTATCTTATGGACAGAAAAGACTATGAAGAGATGATGAAAATAGAGGATCCGGACTCTCTAAAAGAAACTATTGACCGGTTTTGGCTGAGTAATGTCGGTAATATGAGTCAGGCAAAATCAGTTATTAATCTATACTATGATCGGGTAGAACAGGCGAATAAACAGTTTACAAATTTCAAAGAGGGTTGGAAGACGGATTTGGGAATGATGTATATCCTATTTGGACCGCCTTGGTATGTAGATCGTTTTTTAAACACCATTGTTTGGTCATACTCCTATGACAGATCAGACCCTCGTTACAATTTTGTTTTTGAAAGGCCAAACATGAGAAATGAATATTTTCCTTTTGACAACTATCTACTACAGCGCAATCAAGGATATTTTAATGTGCAGTACAGACAGATTCAGCTCTGGTTGTCAGGAACAATATTGACAACACGAATTTAGATAGGAGCTTGCAATAGGAACAATGTTGACAACACGATTTTAGACAAATGTATTTAACAGATTGTGTGTTGACATCGTAATTTTAGAAAGGAGCCTGCATTGATATGCAGGCTTTTTGTGTTTAATTAGCCTCTATTTGTTCTCCTTTACAAAGGCATCAAAGACCATCAATAAATCCTGGGCTACCTCTTCCCGGGTTCTGCCTTCGATGCGGTGCCGAGGAACCATTGCTTTCACTTTCCCATCAACAAAAAAAGCAAAAGCCGGTGAAGATGGTGGAAACTCACTAAAATATTCCCTTGCCCTTGCGGTAGCATCTTTATCCTGACCCGCAAAAACGGTTACTAAATGATTTGGTTTCTGTTCTGCTTTTTCAAGTGCAATTGCCAAACCCGGCCTTGCATTACCTGCAGCACAGCCACACACTGAATTAATCGCCATTAACATCGTGCCTTCGTTATACTCCTTCATTACCCGATCTACATCATCTGTAGTTTTTAGCTCTTCAAGACCAATATCGGTTAACTCTTTTCTCATCCAGGACGTATCCGGTCCAACTCCGAATCCAAATTGCATAATTAACTCTTTTGTTTAGTGTATAATTTATGAGATCTAAATATAGTGATTTTGGGTAACACTTAACATCTGAAAAGCACTTTACAGATAACAATATTCTATAGAGTGAATTAGTTTAAGTGATAAATCAATTTCTTAACGAAAATCATTTCCTTTATCTTATACCGTTGCTCCGGTTAATCAGCTTTTGATTTCTAACCCCATGTCATACCATTTTTAAATGAAGAAATTACCGTTTTTTAGCTTACTGCTTTTATCAATCCTATTTATTTCATGTTCAGGAACCAAACAGGTTACTGTTGTTGAAAAGAATGAAGCCTTACCTGTGAATGGGAATATATCAGGCTGGACTGCAGAAAATACACTCATTAGCTCATCTGATGATATAAATTATCACGCTTACCTGCACGACAATACACTATATCTTTTTGTTGATGTCAGAAATCCCAGATTGGATAGTGCCATTCGTCAATCAGGATTGATCGTGTACCTAAGTAATTCTGAAGAAAATCGAAAAAGATTAGGTGTTGGTTACCCAACCGGATCATTCAATTTACTTCGGGAATCCCCCGGTGCTTTTGACGGTTTTACCACGGATGTTGAGTGGGCAGGAAAACCTGGGAATACAGAACTTTTAAGAAGTCTTATGGATCAAATTTATTCAAAAGTCATGATTGTAGAGAGATATGAGGGTCGGAGTGACCCTGAGTACGGTTTTGTTGAAAAACATTTGATTGAAATTGACGGTATTGAAATTGCTTCTGATCAGGATAGAAGATTAATCACTCTTGAGATGAAAATCCCATTAAATGGCTCAACCCTATACAATGTCGAAAAAGGTGATCTTTGGATTGGATTTGCACTGGAACCCCCTATTTTTAGATTCAGTAATAATGATACGATGATGAATGATCAACAATCTAGAGGTATGTATGGCCGTCAGAACCGAAGTGCCCAGAGATTACGGGCTCAACCCCGACTATTGTCTCGTGAAGATTGGTATTTACTAAAAATTGACTAGAACTGCTTCAGATCCCCCACCTGAAGTCCTTAGTAATTTTTTTTATATTTAAAGGCAGTAGTGTCCGGTAAAAGATAAAAAAAAGAAGGGGAGTTCCCTTTCGAGTTCTCCCCTTTTGGTTATTTTATGTTTTTCCACAAACGTAAATAACCGCTATGAATAAAAGTACACATTTCTCAGGA